>Ga0209137_1000099_pt1 | contig 94551 bp, 138 predicted proteins | sample SaaInl5LU_22_DNA_FD_184642 | JGI IMG/M metagenome (GOLD analysis project Ga0209137, IMG submission 184642) | Marine microbial communities from expanding oxygen minimum zones in the Saanich Inlet - ESP_105LU_22_DNA (SPAdes) (version 2) | ecosystem: Environmental > Aquatic > Marine > Intertidal...
CTGTGGGCATTTGTTATGTTGGCATTAGCAACAGTTGGATTTGTTAGTAGCAAGTATTGGGTACGCAGTCTTGTTGCTATTGTCATTGGTTGCTTTATTGGCTTAATTGGAATGGACCCACATACTGCCGCAGACAGGTATACTTTTGGTTGGGACTATCTAGCCGATAGTGTACAGATTATGCCGTTTGTTGCCGGATTGTTTGCTGTACCAGAGATACTCAAAGGCTTAACTGGTAGCAAAACAGTTGCTAACGTAACAAAAAGCCAAAAAGGTCAAACCTGGGAAGGCGTAAAAGCTGTTTGGGAAAACAAATGGGACGGTCTACGTGGCGGATTTATCGGAGCAGTTATTGGCTTCTTACCGGGACTTGGTGGAGCAATGAGCGACTGGATGGCATACGGCGCAACAACAGCCGCTAACCCAAACGAAAAGGTTCCTTTTGGTCAAGGGAATATTAAAGGTGTTATTGGTCCAGAAGGATCAAACAACGCACAAAAAGCAACAAGTATGATACCTACAGTATTGTTTGGTATTCCAGGTGCTAGCTTTGCCGCTATTGTAATGGCATTGTTTATGTACTTGGACTTTGAGCTAGGAACACCTGACCTGGTGTACGATGACAAATTCTTCAGCAGTATGTTCATCGGATTTATGGGAGCAACAGTCGCAGTTTGTATCATTTGTTTAGTGTTTACACGTTGGATTGCTTTAATCACATACGTTCCTTATTGGATTTACGGACCTGTGTTACTAGTATTTGTAACATGGTCGTGTGTTCAATATACAGGAGGCTGGGAAGACTATGTTATATTTGTTTTGTGTAGTGTGCTAGGCATATTGGCAAAACATTTCAAATTTAGTAGACCCGCTATGCTTATTGGTTTTATTCTTGCTGATAGAATTGAATCCTTGAGTTTACAAATGTCAAGTTTGTACACAATTGATAAACTTCTCGATCGTCCAATTTTCTTAGGATTATGTGTCGCAGTTGTTGTTATATTTGTGTACGGCGTATTCTTTAATAAAAATAAACTAGATTACAGTTAATAGGAGAAACTATGTTTAAAAAACTACTAGTAAGTGCGGCAGTTGCCGTTTCGTTGGCATCATCGGCATTTGCTGATGTTACGTTTGTGGTTCCACAAAAACCAGGTGCAGGCACAACAGTCTGGACAGAAATTGTGGCAAAAGAGCTTGAGCCGTTTTTGGGCGAAAAGATCAACATTAAACTAATCCCAGGCGCACGTGATATTCCTGGCTTTAATGAGTGGCACAATGAACTACGTCAATTAGACGATCACTTTATGGTATCACATGGTGGTAACGGTGTATCGTTCTTACAAGAAGATGTAGATTATGACTACTCACAGTATGAGTCAATTGGACTTATGAACCTAAACATCATTGCGGCTATCCGTGCTGATGCAGACAAAGACAAACCATCATTTGCAGCAGGTTCGGGTATGGTTCCGGAAGCATTTGCTATGACTTTGCTTATTTGCGGACCAGACAAAACAGTAGACGAATACGCTACATGTTTTAAAGATAACGTAACATGGGTACCTGGCATGTCAGGCGGTGAACGCCGTTTAGCATTTAAACGTGGCGAACTAGCAGGTACACGTGAAAACCCAGCAGCATTTAAAAAGCATGCTCAGCCAACAATTGATGCCGGTGATGCAGTTATGTGGTTCCATCATGGTATCCTAGATGCAGCAAACGCCCGTCATAATGACGATCCAAACTACCCAGGTTGGCAGTTAGAGATCTTGTTTGAAGAAAAATGGGGTGTAGCACCAAGCGGTGAGTTTTATGACTCATATGTGTTGGTTAAATCATTCCGTGATGGATTGCAAAAAGCAATCTGGGCAAACAAAGGTAACCCTAACTCAGCTAAACTACAAGCGGCGTTGACAGCAATGTCACAAGACGTTGATGCAATGGCTGCCATTGAAAAGAAAGTTGGCAACTACGCTTGGCTAATTGGTGCAGATGGTGATCAACAGCGTGACACACTGATGACATTCATCACAGAGGACGCACTGCGTAACCTAGTAAAGTTCAATACAGAAGCACTGGGTCTAAATTCAGTTCTTAAAGAAAATCTTTTCCCACAGAACCGTTAATAAATATCAATAACAAGGGGGGCTTGCAGTCCCCCTTTTTTAAAGGAAAACAATATGGAAAGCAATTGGGAAAAAACAGCACCAAGAACAAACTATCATTTTGATGCTTTTAAAAACGATCCAGCATATGACAGTATGCGCTACATTGGAAAGTTTACAGGCGACTGGAGTGAAGCACTAGAACGCACAATTGAAAAAAGCACAGGTATTACTTGGAGGACACGTAACCCAATTGATTCGCCAAACGGCAGCAAAGATATTGTAGCAGAAGAACTAGACCTAGAACGCATAGGTGCTGACAAAGATCTAGTGCTTACAAACCTTGACTATCAAATTGAGCCAGTTTTTCAACGTATGACAGACGCACTGCACTTATTACCAGGCGGTAGCAGAGATGTACAAAGACGAGTACACGTACAGATGCCAGGTCAAGTGTGGAACCTACACATTGACAAATTGGAAAAATGGCACAAAGACGAACCCCACAAGGTATATCGTTTTATGGTAATGCTAAACGACTGGGAACCTGGACACTTTATACAGTATGGTAACTACATTCATACACAATACAGAGCAGGCGAAATATATTCGTTTGATTGGCACAACACACCACATTGTACAGCAAACGCAGGGCGCGGTCCAAGATGTACACTGTTGATCACAGGGGTTGCTACACCAGAAATGCATGGTTTGTTTTCACAATACAATCTCAAGATACCAGTATGAAAACTCTCGTTATTGGCGTAGGTCCACAAGGCAGCGGTAATCATTTGTACGCTAAAATATTTGGCAGCAATCCTCAAGTGTTTGCCTGGAATAGTCTCCAGCACAAGTACTGGGAAGGGCATGACATGGAGCCGTTTGCTGACTGTTGGGAAGATCCTGATCTACTACTAAATTTTGATACTAGTACACATGATTATTATTACACTAGCATGGGCTGTCCTTATGTGTTTGACGGCGAAACACGCATACCTAAGTTCGAAGAATTTGACAGTGTTGCTCGTACAGTGTTTGATCGTGTGTGTTATATGATAATTGGCAGAGACCGAAACATATTAGAACATCAACAACAGCGTGTTAGACATAGACACAGTACGCCTGACTTCTTGGACCAATTGGATTTCTTTATGGACAAAAGTCCAGTGTTTGTTAGCCAAGAGTTGCTTTACTTGTACGGCTTGCCTTATGTACACAACATTGAAGCACAATTAGAAATACCTAAAAATACAAACATCAATAAAATCAACGAAATACTCAATGATGATCAAAATCGCAAATATATGAATTATGTTGAACACACAGAACTCGACGAGTTAATTAAACTTGCCAGCAGTGCCAGAGGAGCCCTATAATGGTTAAATATATAAAATATACCAGCGCAGTATTCATATTGTGTGCTATGGTATTACATGTAGCAGGTATCACACCCTGGAACAGTATACTACAACTGCTAGGAGCAGCAGGTTGGGTGTATGTAGGATATAAATGGGACGAGAAAGCAATCATATTGAACTTCCTTCCACAGTTTGCTATTATTATTCCTATGCTAGTATGGATATATCTATTATGAACAAAGAACTTGTATTTTTTACAGGCGTGCCCGGATCACGCTGGAGCGGTATCAGCCAAGTGTTTAGAAACACATGGACAGACATAGACAACACAGATTGCGAAGATCCTCGCAAAATGTATACACATCATGAATTTAGTGGGCACAAGGGAAACTATTATGGACCAAACGATTTACACGGCAATTGGTTGGATAAAGAATTTGGAACTAAAGAGCAATGGCTAAACGAAATTAATCGTAGTTATACTGGCAGCAAGCCAGTTAAACTTATTCTCAGTCATAATTTCGCACATTATTTGCCTGAATTAGCAAGCACATTTCCTGAGTCTAAAATTGTATTGTGTTATTATATCAGCGATGAAGCAAGCTACAATTGGTGGCATGAAGCAGGCGGTTGGGATATAACCTATCCTGATTATACTTGGTACAAAAACAATGACGGTATGCGCAGAGAAATCAAAGAACAAAATAGAAAAATACTAGAATTTGCAGGTTCAAAAGGTATTGCATTTGAACATCCAGATATAAACTTTTTTAGAAAACACTTCGACCGAGATATAGACTTTGTCTTTGGAAAAAAAGATGTACAAATAGCAGTATATAGCAAGTGAAAAATATATTTCCAATTTCAAATTCCGACTGTATTTTAAATGACACTGTGTTTTTTCACGGTAGCGATTCCATTGATAGTCTTAATATAAACTCAAAACAGTTGCGTGGCAAAGATTGGAACTGGTTAAACACTGATATTACTTACACGTTTAATAATTTAGGATATCGGTGCGACTTTGATTTTGACGACAACTTTGATTTTACTAACTATATTGTAGTATTGGGTTGTTCGCATATTCTCGGCACTGGTAGTTTATCTAACACAACAATACCATCTCTACTTTCAGTCCTTGCTGACAGCAAAGTAATTAATATGGGTGTTGCTGGTGCAAGCAATGAAGTAATTTACCAAAACTTAATTTGGTTACTAAGCAGAAAACATAGACCTAAAAATATTGTAGTATGCTGGACTTCGTTATACAGACACTTAATGTATGACAAAAAAATGCAGCCAATACACATCACTGTGCACAATATACATTCACGGAATGATTTAAAAAGGTTTATTTTAAAGAACTATGCAGTTGATTATATAGAAAGAGAATCGTTTGCAAAGTTTGAAATGGTAAGTTGTATGCAGGATATGGGAGTATATGCATTTAATTTCTTTAATGCTGACGACTACAATTTAGCTAAAATTGATAAAAAAATTAAAAATACGTTATTCGAAAAATATAGTCTGGGAGCTCAGATATTATTTGATTTTAATGCAGGCAAGCGGGCAGCGGCTAACGACGTGAACAGCGGCACAAAATCTTTGGCAGAATACTTGAATAAGTATCACGCCAGAGACATTATCGGGAAAGCTCATATAGAAAATATTTTTCATATTATGTCACATAATGGTCCACTTGCTAATCGAAATATTGCTAGATTTATTCAATCTCAAATTGGCACTTGACATCTGTTTCAATTTACGCTATAACATAAGAACATATAATTTACTGTGGAGCGTAAAATGCAAACATATGATATAGATGGTCTAACTTATATGCAAATCGTAATGTTAGAGCATTTGCAAGAATTACAATCTCAAAAAGAATGTTCAGATTTCGTTGCTAGTTTAACTCCAGCACAACTCAAAATGGCTAAGTGTTTACAAACACTGTTAAAGCAAATATATGCAGAAGTAGAACAAAATTTGGAGGTAATGTAATGTCTATGCACTTGGTTGGACCTTATATGACTACAACAAAATACAACAGCAAAAAACGCAATTGCAAGAAGACTGCAAAGCAATTGAAGGCTGAAGCAGAACATGATAAGTTTTTGCGTAAGCAAGGTGTACACCCAGATCAGTTAGCGGCTAAGAAGAAGCGTAATGATCTAAATTCAATTCCAGACTATAAAGCAAACAAACCTGACGTAGAACTTAGCAATAAAATCGCTGGTCATGGTCCAGCACGTCAGAGTAATACTTACAGCGGTGAACGTCAACTACTTGGCATTGCTACAATGCACAAGTCAAATATGGTGCCAGTGTTTGCTGATCGTAAAGAAGACGCTAAAGATATTTCAAGTATGCGCAGATAAAATAACTCAATGTTAATAGAAGATTTTAAATACTACAACGAAAGACGTAATCAAAGTCTTGTAATATATGGTCTTGATTCATCTAAACTTTGCTTTGCTGGTAAAGAATGGTGGAATGATCATCCAGTGCAGGATTTTGATTATAAATTCAACAGTTGGGGATTTAGAGGCAACGAGTACATTGACCTAATAGGAAAACCAGTTAATATATGCTTGGGGGATAGCTTTACAGTTAATGTAGGCGCACCAATTGAGCATAGTTGGTGTAGCCAAATTGCACAACAAACCGAATTTCCTTGTATTAATTTAGGAATAGATGGCGCTGGCAATGATGCAATAAAATTAATTTATAATAGAGCATGTAAACTATTTGATGTGCAAAATACTTTTGTTATGTATTCTTTCTTTCATAGAAAGCTACACAAAGGCAACTTATTACAGGATGCTAGATTAGATTGCAACGGATTTTCGCAGTACAGAATTCAAAATGCAATTGAATGCTTTTTGCCTTTTTGGGCATGGAACAATGAAGAAATCGAATATATCCAAAAAGCTGGCATTTTTTATCTTCAAGAAAACAACTTACCTTATGCTACTGTAGATCATTTAGATCCTCGTTACTTTGTTCACCAGGATAGATATCAGCGATTGCAAGGAAGTACTTGGCCAAGTTATCATGAATTTGTCAACGGCGCTGAGCCACACCCTGACATGTACGACAACCACTTTGGAAACTTTGTTAATGAAAAAATGTTATATGTTAACAGAGATGGATTACATATGAATCAATCTGCTAATAAAATTTATGCAGATTATTTTTTATCTAAGATTTAATTTAAATTAAAGGTTGACAACTTATTTTATTATGCTACAGTAAATTGTAGGAAACAATAAAAATGAGGCAGTATGTATACCTATAATAAAACACTCGACATTATATTTAAAATCCTAAGCGTAGCAGTAATAATTAGCTGGACAGCCTGGGCTGCAAAGGCAGATACAATGTCTGCAGATCCAAAAGAAAACGAAGTATATAGTTTAACTTTTGACCAGCAGCAGTTTGAGCAAGAATATTGTATGGCACTAAACATTTACTACGAGACTCGAGGCAGTAGTTTAGCTGATAGTTTTGCAGTAGCAGATGTTGTTCTTAATCGTGTAGAAGATACTCGATATCCTGATACAGTATGCGATGTTGTATACCAAGGTGTTAAACACGCCGACGGTCTCATGAAACGCAATGCTTGCCAATTCAGCTGGTATTGCGACGGCAAGGCAGATAATCCTCAAAACCAAGAAATATGGAAACGTGCACAAAGCATTGCATGGGCTATATTGAAGTGGGACCAATTCCGCGGCATTAGTGAAGGTGCAACACACTATCATGCACACTATGTAAACCCAGTCTGGAATCGTTCTAAAAAAGGATTTAGTATCACAAATCTTGGGCGCATTGGTGCACATATCTACTATCGCTGGAACTAATATATTGACAAGTTTAATTAGTATATAGTAGCATGTTACTGTAACCGGAGGTTTAAAGAATGCAGCACAGTATCGAAGATTGGATTAAACGAATAGATACAATGAAGGACTTGTGTATACAAGTTCATCGAGAACGAAATCGCTATGCCGCTATTAGCGGACAAGATTACGATTATGCTGCATGCAAACACCTACTAGAACAGGTACAAAGTATAGCATTACTACTAGCAAAAGAATCTGTAACAGAAATAAAAACCGAGATGAATGAATGGAAAAAATAAAAAGAAAACATTATTCGTGGGACGATGTACACAAAGCAGCACATAAAATTGCTATGAAAATGTACAACGACAAGTGGCGTCCTGATTATATTGTAGGACTTAACAGAGGCGGATTGCCTATTAGTGTAATACTTAGTCATTTGCTAGATTGTGACCATTATGCATTAGATGTAAGACTGCGAGACGGTTTCGCGCAAGGCCCTGAAAGCAACTTGTGGATGTCAGAAGATGCATTTGGTTATGAAAAAGAGCCAAGGAATATTCTTATTGTAGATGATATTAACGATACTGGCGCTACGTTCAACTGGATTAAACAAGATTGGCCTGCAGGTTGTTTACCCCATGATCCTAAATGGGATACGGTATGGGGTAGTAATGTTCGCTTTGCTACAATGTGCGAAAAGACACATACCAAGTTTGACGGCGTAGATTACTACTGGGACGAAATAGATACAAGTGAAAAAGACACTTGGATTGTGTTTCCTTGGGAATACGATTAATGATAAGAGACTGGAGCCTAAGTGACCTAAAAGAAGGTGTAAGTAAAATTGGCTATGCCGAAAGTGATCCTAGAATGGACGGATTTGTTACTTGGGGATGCAAACAAGACTTATACCAGTTACTATGGCATGTACAAGATTGTTTAGAACAATGCAGCACTTACACTGGCGAAAAAGAATGGGTTAACCAGCAGGAAGCCAACAAAACACTAGAAAGGCTTAAACAGATATGACAGAAGATATTGTTATTAATACAGATAGTACCAACACAACTCTTGATATTGATGTCAGCACTATTACCATTACAGGCGAAACATGGACCGACACATGGAGTGGATATGATATAAATCTAGATGATATAAATCTCACCACCGGCGAAACACAAACTATATCTAGTATAACCGAACGTTTAGATACAATCGAATCGAGATTAAACATATTAAAGCCCGATCCCGAAATGTTGGAAAAGTATAAAATACTGCAGGATCTATACGAGCAGTACAAAACAGCAGAAGCATTGCTAAAATAAAGGTTGACATCCTGCGTAAATATGCTATTTTAATAGTGTAAGTAACGAAACAGAGATAAGCAATAAAAATGTTTTCAGATATAAAGTTCGGATTAATTGAACTAGTAAGTGATACAATGAACCTGGTAATGTTGGTTGGAATTATTGTAATGCTCTTTGCATAGAAGGAAATAGTATGAAAAATAAAATAATCTTAACTGACTGCGATGGCGTACTACTCGATTGGGTAACTCAGTTTCATAACTGGATGACCAGCAAAGGCTATACACAACAAGTAACAGATATTTACGATATCAGCACAATGTATGGCATTGAGAAGCAGCAAGGTCGTGCGCTTGTTCGAGAGTTTAACGAAAGTGCGTGGATGGGATTTCTACCAGCGTTTCGTGATGCTCGGAGCGGAGTTGCTCGGTTAGTCGAAGCTGGATATCAGTTTATTGTTATCACTTCGTTGTCTCTTGATGAAAAAGCTCGTTTGCTTCGGATCAGTAACTTGAAGAATATCTTTGGTAAAGATGTGTTCACTGATGTTATTTGTCTCGACACTGGTGCTGATAAAGATGATGAACTTGTTAAGTATCAAGACAGTGAGTTGTATTGGATCGAAGACAAAACAGAGAATGCCGAATGTGGATTGAAATATGGTTTGAAGCCGATTATCATTACACATGAACACAACAAAGATTGCAACAATTCAGATATTGCTCGGTGCGATAATTGGGTCGAGATTGCTGATTTAATCCTAGATAACAAATAATGGAATTTATACTCAAAGCAATTATCAGCGGAGTGTTGGTTGCTACAATTAGTACAGTAGCACAGCGAAATTCTACATTAGCTGCATTGCTTATGGGAATACCATTCACTGCATTACTAAGCATGATATTTATGTATTACAGTAATGTTGATGCACAAGTACTTGTAAACTTTAGTTTTGAAACTATCTATTTTGTTGCAATTAGCTTGTTGTTCTTTGTGATGTTTGGAATGTTACTTCCAGTTATCGGTTTTTGGTATAGTGTGATTTTAGGATTTGTAACTACAGCAATTGCATACAACATACTATTAATGTTTATAGGAGAATAACATGGCCATTCATGCTACAATTGATTTAGAAACACTTGATGTTAAGCCTACAGCAACAGTTCTGACATTAGGTGGAGTAAAGTTTAATCCATTCAACGATAGCGAACCTTACGACGAATTGTACTTTAAAATTTCAGTCGACGACCAAGACGGATATGGACGCACAACAAACGATAGTACCATCGAATGGTGGGCAACACAAGATCCTAAGATTATGGAAGAAGCGTTTGATCAAGACGATGCTATTACTGTAGAAGAAGCATGTGCTCGTATTGCACGTTGGAGTGTAGGTGTTGATACATTTTGGGGACAAGGATATGGGTTTGACTTCACAATGATGGAAGATTTATTCCGTAATGTATCACGCCCAATTCCTTGGCAGTTTTGGCAAGTACTGGATAGCAGAACACTGTTTAAAATGATCAGTGCCGATCCCCGTAAAGGAATGCAAACTGATTTGCACAATGCATTAGCTGATGCATATTTCCAAGCAAAGGCAGTACAAATAGCATACAAAGAATTAGGAAAAAATGGATAACTACAATGCACACGGAAAGTGGACCCAGCCTTATCGAACACATGGATTGCTTTGGGAAACTATCGAAACACTAGAAATTTGCGAAGAACTTGATAAACTCAACAGCAAAAATTGTGAAACATTACTAGCAAGGAGAATGCTAAATGACATTGGAATCAAAACAGATGACATCGCTTGAATTAAGCAATGCATTAATTAAAAAGTATAATTTAAACAGTGTGCAAGATGTATTAGATTGGATTGACAATTCTTTGCTAGAACTAGAGCAAGAATCGGATCACGATAAGTAACTGCATGAATGTATTAATGCTTACACCTGACCGTGTTGGATCTACCATGCTACAGCGTGTACTAACAGTGTACATGCTAAGGCGTGGGTTTGACAAGCCGGTTATTAATTTACATGAACTCAGCAACGGTATTGAAAAATATTACAACACAGAGCTCGAACAGGAAGTATTGGGCAAGCCCAAGAACATAGATCAAGTATACTATCAAAGTCTTAGTGAAGTAGTCGAGCTATTAGACAATGCCGATCATTATAAAACCAGTAGACTTGCACACTACCATCTTGTTAAAAGACAAGACAGTATAGCAGAACAACTTTCGTTTTATGAGTATCTTAATAATAATTTTTATATTATTAGTTGCCGTAGACGCAATTTATTTGAGCATGCTGTAAGTTGGGCAATTAATGCACACACCAAACGTCTAAATGTTTATAGTGCACAGGAAAAAGTTGAAGTATTTAATGAACTATATCAAAATCCAATTACAGTTGATCGAGAATTAATTTGGACCAAGTTAGATGATTACAAAAACTACGTTGAATGGTGCAGCAGATATTTTAATGTACAAAGTTATTTTAACTACGAGGACAGTATAAACAATCTTGAAGAATATATCTTAAACTTGGATTTTATGCGCAACAGCAAAAACAACACCTGGAATGATATGTTTGGGCAAGACTTCGACGAATGGAATAAAATGCACAAAACTATTCCGGACTTGTTGTTAAAAAACGAGGGCGGTGATACACGCATAACTCCTTACACTGCATTAATCAGTGACTGGGAAGTTGCAAAAGGCAGTGATTGGCCATTGTTACCTCCTCCTGATTTAGAAACAGCAGACTTGCCTGCAGCAATCAAAGAAGACATTAAATCAAAACTAAATCTTCCCACACTGTATGTTAGCGAAGAAAAAGCCGCATATATTAAAAAGAATTTACCCAAGTATAAAGAAGCAGTTGATCAAATTGATCGTGCAAAAGATGCAGGTTTTTTGTTTAGTAATATACCTATTAAACTACAAACATTTGAAGAAAAGAAAAGATTAATTAAAAACTTTGACGATTGTATTGATTACTACAACCAGTGGGCAACACGCACTGGCTTTGCAGATCCGTATAATGCAGAAGATCATGCACAAACACAGCAACTCGAAGAAAATAAAATGAATGATTTTTCAAATTTGTTGGAAAATAAACGTTGACATTGATTTATTCTGTGTTATACTAATACTATAACAAGGAGATACTAATATGGCTAAAGCACCTCACGATGGACGAATTGGCATTCGCGAATTAATTGACTTTATGGAACGTTGCTCAAATGTATTAGAACGCAACGGTGAAGAGGAGGCAAGTTTTTACTTTTCACAAATTGCTGAATTTGTTAAACGCAATCCACATAAAGGCATCAACGAAGATGCAGGTCGTATTCTAGGAGTATAATATGCCTAAACGTGGTGAACTAAAGCCAATGGATGCATTTGAACAAAGTATTCGAGATAGTGCAGTTGGGTATAATGTTGTAATGTTTCAGCCTGGGCAAAGTAGTCGTGTTTATCAAAGTTTTAACGAATTGCAACCAGCGATCGAATACAGCAAAACAATACTACAAGAACCTAATAGGATTCGCAGTGCAATGATTTATGCTATTGATAAGCACGATCACCATGCACTAGTTGGAACTGTTAAACGCAACGATTTAATCTTTAAAGAAGTTGAACTCAGCACATATTAATGTTATACTAAAAGAAATAGCAAAGGAAAAAACACATGCCATTGATACCCATGGTTGTAGAAAAAGAAGCAAACAGCGAACGTAGTTATGACATTTACAGTCGATTACTCAAAGACCGTATTATTATGCTCAATGGTCCAGTTGAAGATAATATGGCAAATGTTATTGTAGCACAGATGTTGTTCTTAGAAAGCGAAAACCCCGATAAAGATATTAATCTTTATATCAACAGCCCCGGCGGCGTAGTAACAGCAGGACTTGCGATTTACGATACTATGCAATACATCAAGCCTAACGTCAGTACTATTGTCATGGGTCAGGCAGCAAGCATGGGAAGTTTTCTAGCACAAGCAGGATCACCGGGCAAGCGTATTGTGTTGCAAAACAGTCGTACTATGATTCATAGAGTAAGTTCAGGCACACGTGGCACAAGCGGTAGTGTGTATGTACAAGAACTACAGTTTGAAGACGCAGTTCGTAGCATGGAAGAATCTAAAAACATCAATCAAAGACTAACTGAACTGTATGTAAAACATAACAGCCAAGGTAAAACGTTTGACGAAATGTCTGCAACAATGAAACACGATACATTTTTGACTGCAGAACAAGCAGTTGACTATGGATTGGCAGACCGTGTAGTTGAATCGAGATCATAGTGGCTGATGAAGAAGAAGTACTACCAAATCACAGTAAAGAAATCCGTGAAACACTTGATGTAATGCTAGATACAAAACCTGCTAGTGCAGCACTTTTTATTACAGTAGATGTAAACGGATTTCTAAATTATGCTAGTTGGGGAATTGACGAAAAATATGCAAAAGTATTGCTAGATGAAATTCAAGGAACACTAGAAACAAACCCGGAAGATGTTCCGCCAAAATATTTAAATTAAGGAGAATCAAATTGACTACATTAACATCCGAGCAAATTGAAAAAAAAATTAAATATCTACTAGGAAAGCATCGCGAACTAGATAAAATTATTGAGCATAATGAATCATCTAGTAGCCCAAACGCCTGGCGTGAAATTAAAAACTTAAAAAAACAAAAACTAACTCTCAAAGATGAGATAACAGTGCTAGAAAATGAAAAAAATAAAATTCAATCATAATGTTGGATCTTGCAAAGAATTTTACCAAATAGTGAAAACACTTAATTCAGAGTGTGGACACGGAAATTGGACTATGCAAGGGCGACCTCTTAGAAAAATCAAAAGAATAGAGACATACAATCGTATAGCTATGCAGTACACACAAACACACAAGTTAACAATTGTGGTTCCGGACTCTAAAAAAAGTATACAGTCTAGATTATTACTTGAAAAAATTTGATAAGTAAAGCAATAAAGGAACCTAATGTCTAAAGATGATTATATCACAATGATTGGACGAGTTGACGAAATGCTACCAGGCAGTATATTTCGTGTTCGTTTTGAAAATGATCATGTTGTTCTTGCACACTTGAGCGGAAAAATAAAAAAGAATAGAATTAGAATTACACTTGGCGACAGTGTAGACGTCGAATTAAGTATATACGATGTAGACAAAGGTCGCATATCGTACAGGCACAAATAATGAACCAAAATTTAGATCAATTAAAAAAATGGCGAGAACCAGGTAATAGTTTTTGTCCTTATCTTTTTTTGCACTATCATTTAGATACTGACAAGTGTACTAAACTATGCTGTCATGCTAGTGATAATATTAATAACAGACGTATTGAGTTTGATGATAAAGTATACAATGCAATCAGAAAACGTGCAGTTGAAGAAAACACAAGACTAAGATATTGTACTACCTGTTACGAAAGTGAGGATTCTGGTTATATAAGTCTTCGCCAACGAGCAATTGACGATGTAATAACACATGATCAAGTTGATACGGTATTTGATCAAATAAACAATTGGAAAAGTGGCGAAAGTATTAAACCAATTTGGTATGACTTGCGAGTTAGCAATAACTGTAACCTTGCTTGTATTATGTGCGGTCCGCAGTACAGTAGTACCTGGGCAGAAATTAATGGTGAAAAAAATGCACACCTGGAACAAGAACCCGACCTTGAAATTAATCCAGACACTTGGAAAATACAACTAGTCGGCGGCGAGCCATTTATGATTAAAAAATATAGCACAATGTTAAGTAAAATTACCAACCTGGATTGTCATATTGTTGTTAATACAAATGCTACTATTATCACAAAGCCGTTGATGGATCAACTTAAACGGTTTAAAAATGTATGGATAACTCTTAGCTTAGATGGCTATGGAAAACTAAACGACAAAATACGAACCAATAGTAGTTGGGATACTATTGTAAAAAATATAAAAATATTTAAAGAAAGTAATTTTAATTTATTGGTTAATACAGTATTGCAAAGATACAACATAGATCATTTACCTCAACTTGGAACTTGGATCGAAGAACAAGGAATCGATGATTGGATAATTAGTCCACTGTTCGGTCCGAATCATCTAAGATGGCAACATCTAGACACTATTGATATTGCCGCTGTTGAAAGAACATTAGAGTTCCGTAGTATTAAACGCAATGAGAGTAGCACAGAGCTACTTAAACATGCGATAGAATTTATGAAGGAAAAAGCACATGAATCTAACCATTAGTGAAAAAGCAAAAGATTATCTAAAATCAATGATTGCAAATAAAGAAAAATACGTAAGCTTACAAGTACAAGGCGGCGGCTGTAGTGGTTTTAAATACAACTGGGACTTTGTTGATATGAACACTAAGTTCACAATCATCGACGAGCTACTAGCTGTTGATACTATGGCTGAAATGTTTTTGTTTGGATGCACAGTAGATTATATTCAAGAACTAGGCGGTAGTTATCTTACAGTTGTGAATCCTAATGCTACAGCCAGTTGCGGTTGCGGAGAAAGTTTTGCAATATGATAAATAGTTGCGTACAAGGAGACATTCAATGGCACAACAATTAATCAATATCGGTACATCTGCTAACGACGGCACCGGCGATTCATTAAGATCTGCGTTTGACAAAGCAAACGACAACTTTAATGAATTATATGCAGCAGGTGCAGCAGGTTCAAATTTAGATTTGTCTGACAATGATATTGGAGTTAAAACTGCCGATGCAAATGGCGGTATACGCCTTGTTCCAAACGGAACCGGTACTATTTCTATACAAGACAATAGTTTAACAATTGCAAGTGCAAGAACTATTGCTAGTCAAGTCGGTGTTTCCGGTGATGTAACAGGAATGATAGCCTGGGATGCTAACTATGTTTATGTGTGCACAGCAGATTATGACGGTGTTGCAAATATTTGGAAACGTGCGGCACTTGCTTGGTAATAAATGTTTACAGCACCAAAAAGTCTGTATCAGGTTGAATTTTACATAACAAACCACTGTAATATTACGTGCGACAACTGTAATAGATTTAATAATCAAAAAATAACCGGAAGCGAAGATTGGCTCGAGAATAGGGAAACTTATCGAGAGTGGAGTCGTGTACTAGACATTAAAAAAATTGCTATTCTTGGCGGCGAACCATTGATGCATCCACGTTTACCTACCATCATTGATGACATACGTGAGTTTTGGCCAAACGCTGAAATAGAACTTACTACCAATGGAATATTATTAAAGAAGATTAAATCAGAAACTAAACGTGCAATCATTGATAATAATGTATATCTTTATGTTAGCATACACAGTAACCATTGGATAGACAGTATAAAGAAATTTGTTGAAGATAGTTTTGGCAAACTAAAACAGACCAGACACTATAGAATAAAACCAAACAATCCTGCAGGATGGGATGAATTTGTTAGTGATAGCGGTAATAAAATAAAACTTGAATATACAAGTTATTTTAGAAAAAACAGTTTGAAAATAAACAACAATAGATTTAGTTTACACAACAGCGACCCTGAAGCAGCACACAAAAACTGCGATACCAAAAGAATACCTCACTTTTGGCAGGGTAAAATGTATAAGTGCGGAGTTAGTGTAACACTTCCTTATCTAATCGAGCAGCGCCGAAATCAATTCGATATCACTGACAGTGACATCGAATTAGCAAATAGCTATCAACCAGTGCAACACACAGATGCAAATTTGTATAATAAAATTGCTAGCATGCAAGATAATTGTATTGCACAGTGTAAGTTTTGCCCAGAAAATTATGGAGAACGCCAACCTACGTTCCCGAATAAATTACCTTGGTACGATAAATAATACTGTAAGTTAAGGAATAAACGTATGGCGAAGCCAAATTGGGTTACTCAAGATGGTAGTCTTGGTAAAATCGAAGAAGGTGTCTATTATCAACTGTTAGTTGAAGCAACAGATCCAGATGGCGACGATATAACTTTTAAAGTTATCAGCGGATATCTACCTCCTGGGCTAGTACTAGATGCAGACGGAAATTTATACGGCCAACCCCGACTTAATTATAAAATCGACGGTGTTCCTTACAATGTTAATAAGGATGTAACCAGTAGTTTTTGCATACGTGCATCTGCTACTGATGGTAAAATCAGCGACAAAACATTTAGCATTACAGTTACCGGGCAAGACACTCCTGTAATCACTAATACTAGCGGAAGTCTGGCTACTATACTGACAGGTGAATATACCGAAATACAAATAGACACCATCGACGACGATAATGATGTACTGGTGTATGATATTATAAAAGGCAGCATACCAGAAGGTATGACATTAGATGCCAGCACTGGTAAAATATCTGGTTATCCGATGCCTTATGTTAGCGAATACGATGCCAATCGTCTTGGCTGGAATGCTCCCGGAAGCGCATGGGGGGAAGACGAATGGGGATTAAATCGGCCAGTAACTACTCATAAAAATTATGAATTTACACTAGAAGTCACAGACGGTAAAGAAAAAACTGATAAAATTTTTAGTATACTAGTTTTAAGTAAATCTTTGCTTAAAGCAGATAGCACTTATCATACTGTTGACGACACTCAATATGTAACCGCAGATATGGATACAAATCAAAATCCAATAATGCTTACTCAAGATACGGATCTTGGTATTTACGAACACAATAATTATTTTACATATAAATTTGAAGCAATTGACATTTTTAATAGTGAACCAATTGGATTTGAAATTGAGTCAGGAAGCCTGCCCCCTGGGTTAGTATTAAATACAACAACAGGATGGGTGTATGGTTATATACCAAATCAAACCATTAGTCAGACTGAATACAATGTAAGTGTACGTGCATATAAAATCAGTAATCCAACCCAATACAGCAATACAGTTGAATTAAAATTAACAGTTGTAAGTAACTTGTACAGTGCAGTTAACTGGATATCACCTAGCAATTTAGGAACAATTACCACAGGTGAACTTTGTAATATTGCAATTGAAAGTACAAACACTGCAAACTTAACGGTTAATTATTACATTTATCCTAGAGAAAACACCGGTGATGTTAATTTAGTTGACCAAGACGGCGACGGCACTCCAGATTCTGTTGACTTTGCAAAATACGAAGATTACACTATCAAAGGCGGTCAACTTCCTCAGGGATTAGTATTACAGTCAAATGGGTTGTTAATTGGACGTCCAAGTTTTGAATATACCACTTACGATAGCAATGATACTACATTAGATGTTAATGTAAGGGAAGCCGGCATAAAAACTGGCGAAACAACGTTCGATAGAGATTTTAATTTTACTATCGTTGCAGAAAGTTTAAACAGCGAAATACGTGCACATAAAGATTTTAAAGTTACAGTAACATCAAAAAATAACAGGCCTTACGAATCGCTTTATTTAAAAAGTAATTTAACTAAAGACAAGTATTGGCAAGATATTGTGTTAAACACAGATATATTTCCGCAAGCAGACATCTACCGTACTAGTGATCCAAATTTTGGAATTCAACTTGATGCAAAGATGTTGCTTATTAGCGGGTTAAGTGCTAAGAGTAGCACAGCAATAATGACAGCATTAGACAAAAATCATTATAGAAAAGTGCTAAAGTTTGGAAAACCTCAAGTAGCAAAAAGTTATCTATTAGATAAAACAGTGGAGTACGAAGTTGTTTACTATGAAATAGTAGACGACCAAAATTCCAAAAATCAAGAAACTATCAGCACAAGTATTAATCTAAGTCAACAAATCAATAATGAAGTTATTGAGTACGAAAGTAAAATACCCAGCGATGCAATTGTATATCCAAACAGTTTAGAGGGTATGCGAAGCCAGTTAACTACAGCAATTGGCTTAGTAAGCAACAGCGAAGTATTGCCAAATTGGATGAAAAATAGACAACCAGACGGTAGTATTATCGGATGGAAACCTGTTGTAGTTTTGTCATATATGAAACCAGGAACCGGCGAACGTGCACTGTTTAACCTAGGAAGAAGAACTGATATTGTACAAAGAAATATCAGTTTTGATGTTGATAGATATATACTAGATAATAATCTTAGCAAAACATACGATAACGAAAATGAAGAATATTACGATAGTAAACTAACTACATTTGATAATATATCTGGCATTGCAAATACACCAGTTACTACAGTAGATTTTGCAGTAGACGTTCCGTTTAGTTCGCTGCATGGTAAAACAACTGCACAAATTAACGCAGCAGGCGGACTTGATCGAATTATCACAGCGTATCAGGATAAATTAATTATTTTTGCAAAGCAAGAAGATTATGCTGATCTAAGTGATGAATTTGAAGCAGTGGATGGATGGCTAAAGACTACAACATTTTTTGATGGTCCAGACGGATTTGATGCCACAGGCGACAACTTTGATGCAGCCGAAATAATCCCAGGCTATCAAGAAAATTTTGCTAATCCTGCTATAACAAATCAGCGAGCAGGTGTGTGGAAATTTATTAAAGATTCAGCTACACAACTATGGTATTTAGAATTTCAATCAGACATTACAATCACAAACGGTGACTTTGTGCGTGTCAACAATGGTTTTAAATACGGCGGCACTATTATAGAATACTCTAGTGTAATTGATATCGAAGATACTGTTCCAGATTATGAAATTTCCGAAATTATTGAAGATAGCACAGCAACAACGTTTGACAATAACAATACCAAATTCATAAATCAAGTTATTGTTTATCAAGCACCAGATGTTGGCGACATGTTTTTACCATTTCCTAAAACCAATATATGGGAATAATATAAGTAGTTTATATGAAATACAATGCAGATACAGTTTGCCTTGCTTCGTGGTTCCAGCTAAGGAACAGTTCAGATAACATTTTAAAATGTTGCTGTCAGCTCGAAGCACATCAGACTGATTTTAAATCAGACAGTGAAATTGCCATTGACATTGATAATGTCCAGCCAAACAACGAATACTTGATGTATGTTCGTAAAAGCCTAACCGACGGTGTAAAACTCAATGAATGTAGCAAATGCTGGCGCAGTGAAAGTTCCGGAATTAAAAGTTTAAGACAACAGTTAAACGATATGTTTACTGGCAGTAGAGGATTGGATCAAAGTTGGTTTAGTAGTTATATGAAAAATAAATCAGACTATCGCCAAGACGTTCTTCTAAGTGCTGACCTAAGTATATTAAACTTGTGTAATTATAGTTGTGCAATGTGCGTTCCGCATGCTAGCAGCAAAATATACAGTATTTGGAAAAAGAACCTAGAAAACGAATTTGTAAAAGCTGAATTAGACCAAGATCCTGCTCTATTAGATAATGTTAAACAAAACTTTATGAGCGGAGTCAACTACCGACTACTACAAACAATGTTTGACCATAATGTGCGATATCTAAAAATACTAGGTGGCGAACCATTAATGGATGAGAAATTATTGCAAATGCTAGACAACTACAATAATCAGCAAAACTGTCATTTGCACTTTGTAACCAATGGTAGTTATAGTATAAGTGAAGTATCAAAGCGGTTTGCCAACTACAAAAAAGTTACATTTAATGTAAGTATCGACGGAACAGAGCAAGTTCAAGATTTCATACGTCGAGGCAGCAATTGGAAACAAGTAGAAAAGAATGTACTAGACTTTGGCAATACAGATATTACTGTACACTGTACTGTGCAAGCACTAAATTTTGTACACTTGTACAAACTAGCCGCCTGGTGTCAAACACATGAGCTGAAACTAAGTTTAGGCATACTAGAAGATCCTTTGTATATGAAGTTGGATTTACTTCCAGAGAATTTAATTGAACAAGGTATACAAGCAATGTTGCCATATGTAGATTGTTTAATCACAGAAGAACAAGACACAGGCACACAAAATCAAATATTCAACTTTAGAAAATTTATATTAGAAAACTATACACCCGATTTTAAATTACATGCACAACTAAAAAGATATTTAAATTGGTATGATGGCAGTCAAGATTGGCAAAAAATATTACCTGAGTGGAATAGTTTACTAAGATAAATATGCATGTATCCGGAGTGAGAAAACATGACAACTATTAATAAAACCGATGGTTCTATTTTAACAACAGTAGCAGACGGCACAATCAATACATCATCTAGTGACTTAACACTAGTTGGCAAGCAATATCTAAATTATGGCGAGCCAGTTATTGAAAACTTTGTTAAGCTACTTGAAAACTTTAACAATGCCACAGCGCCAACTACCCCTTTAGTGGGACAAATTTGGTACGACAATGCAAACAAAAAACTTAAGGTTTACAGATCTACAGGTTTTGTTGATGTTGCTAATATTATCAGTAGCAACACTCAACCAACAAATAGTGCAGTAGGTGACGGTTGGTTTGATACAATTAATGATCTGTTTAAAATTTATAACGGTGCTTTATGGATTGAAGTTGGACCAAACGGTTTTGACGGCGCATTTAGTTCACTTACCGGAGCACCAACTACACTTGCAGGTTATGGAATCGTAGATGCAATTACCAAGGTATCGGCGCCAGCAACAAGTATAGGCCAAGCAGGAGATACAAACGGATTAGTTGCATTAGATAGTAATTATATATACTACTGTACAGCAGCACATGATGGTGTTGCAAATATTTGGAAGCGTGTTGCTTGGTCAGCAGACACTTGGTAAATATGATAAATAATACTAGCAGAAATAGGAAAACTTAATGAGTAACATCAACGCAAGCAACATTGACGGAGCATATCCAGTAGCCGGACAGGACAATGATTCGCAAGGATTTCGTACAAACTTTACAAATATTAAAAACAACTTGGCAACGGCTGCAACAGAGATTACTGACTTGCAAGGCAATGTTGCAAGAACTGACACTGCTAACGACTTTGCCGGTCAAGTAGTACAAAGTGCCGAAGTTAAAGACCTACGTGAAACAGTACACGATTTTCTCACAACTGGCGGCACAATTACTATGAATCACGCTACTGCACACAACTTTACTGTTAGCACAAATGCTACTATTACAGCAGCGTTTAGCGGCGCTAGCACAAGCGGAAAGCTATATAGATACCGCTTGGCATTCAATTGTTTAAACGTTGCACATACGCTAACGCTACCGGCAGCAGTTAGCACAGGCACAGACAATATTGTAGGATATGATACAAATGTTATTACTTTCCCAGCAATAGGTGTTTATCATTATGAATTTACTACAACAGACATGGGCAGCACTTTCCATATAGAAGAGATAACAAAACGTCCTGCAAAAGCACGTAGTGCAACACCAGCAAACACAGGTGCAGCAGGCGATACAGCAGGCGATCTTGCATTTGACGGTACTTACATTTATGTGTGTACAGCAGATTACGACGGTGTTGCGGTAATTTGGGCTCGTGCAGCAATTGCAGCATACTAATTAATTCTTGACAAACCGATAAACTCCCTGTATATTATTAAACAATTACAGGGAGTTTTTATGACCAATCTATTTGCAGACATTGAACGCTTCGGCTCAGCGTGTGATCAAGAGCCATCACCAGAAAACTACAAAATGTATCTTAGTCTTATTGCAGAAGAATTTGACGAACTACAAGATGCAGTTTTAGAAAATGATTGTGTAGAACAGCTAGACGCACTAGTTGACATTCTTGTTGTTACCATGGGTGCTATTCGTGCAGCAGGATGGGACGGAGAAGCGGCTTGGAAAGAAGTAATGGATACAAACTTTGCTAAGATTGATCCAGACACAGGCAAAGTTCGTAAACGTGAAGATGGTAAAGTGCTAAAGCCAGAAGGTTGGAAAGCACCTGAATTGGCACAATTTGTAAAGGAATAACATGAACATCGAACTATTAAAACAACTATGCGAAACACCTGGTATTGCAGGCAGCGAAGAACGTGTAAAAGAAGTTATCAAGTCACATATCAACAGCGATAAATTAAACGTTTCAGAAGATCCAATGGGCAATTTAATTGTGCATAGACCAGGAACTGGTACTAAAATACAATTGTTGTGCCATATGGACGAGATTGGATTTATTGTTAACTATATCAGCGACGAAGGTTTTATTCATGTACAACCATTGGGCGGATTTGATGCTCGTAATTTGTTTTCACGCAGAGTACTAGTATGCACAGATGACGGAGACATCAAAGGTGTAATGAATCCATCGGGATTGCCAGTGCACTTGGCCAAACCAGAAGATAGGAAAAATGTTCCTGCACCAGACGAATTTATGATTGATATTGGTCGCGGCAAAGACACAAAAGATTTTGTAAAAGTTGGCGACTGGGTTGTAATGGATGAACCATTTTTAGAAATGGGCGAGCATAGACTTGTAAGTAAAGCACTAGACAATCGTGTAGCATGTTGGCTAGGAATTGAAACACTGCGTAAATACACAGGAGATGCTGATCTATATGTAGTGTTTACAGTACAAGAAGAAGTTGGGTTACGTGGCGCACAAACTGCTTCGCATGCCATTGCTCCTGAAATTACATTAGGGTTAGATACAACACTTGCTTGCGACACACCAGGTGTTCCTGGTAGACAAACCACAAGTAAACTAGGCAAAGGTGTATGTGTAGGTATTCGCGACGGTAGTATGATTGCACACAAAGAAACAGTAAAACAATTGATAGCTCTAGCGGATGCAAAAGAAATTCCGTATCAACGCAAAGCAAGTGCAGCTGGAGGACAAGATGCCGCAGCTGGACAACGTGCTGGCAATGGTTCGCGAGCAGTAAATCTTGCAGTAGGCACACGATATATTCACACTGTAACTGAAATGATTGATCGTCGAGATTTACAGGCAGCACTAGATCTAACGCTAGAATTCTTAAACGAAGTATAAGGAAATAAAATGCATCCATTCACACCGGACTTAACAGGATTAACCGACGACGAGCTTGCAGAGAAAATCAATGTATTGTACGGTAAAATGCGTATAGTTGCTAATAATCCATCAGTGTACAGACAAGTTGCTAGTTTACTTGCAGATTACAAAAACGAACAAATGTTAAGAGCAAGCAAGCAACGAGACGAACTTGACGAGAAACTTTCTAAAAAAGTTGACATAGGAAAAAACAACAATGGCTGACTTTAAATGGCAAACTAAATGGAATGGCATTATACTAACTGATGAAGATATTTTTGTGCCATGTACTTGGAATCTTGAATTAGATTTTGACATCATTAGTGACGTTGCTTATCATAAAGATATTGCAATGCAACGTCTTGAATTCATGATTCAAGAAAAATTCGAAGGCTCTGTCTTTGCTAAATTTGGAAATGAATTAGTAGATATTATGCATCCGATTTGCAAAAGTTTTTTTATATGCTTGCCCGATGAACCTTATGATGCTATAATAGCTGCAACTACTATGTTAAAAATGAGTGCAATAACCAATGAAGTAATAAAGATTCACGGATGTACTATTCAAAATAGTCTTGGATACAAAATTAAAAATAATATCAGTATCGAAGAAACTGTTTCTATTATACAAGATGTTGGTTCGGAGCATTTTATGCTTGGAATAGAGGATCCTTGGTTTTTAAGAACTGACGCAGGATTTACTGATATACTAACCACTGATGCTGACACTGAATCTATATCACTTATTAAGGATAGTAGTACATGGGAAAAACATTACTTAGGTTGGTCAGAACTTCAAGATGTTCCAGCAACTGGTGATTTAATTAATGATATGGAAACAGAGCGTTGGATACCATTTGTAATTAAAGGTGGTGCAAACGACGATACCGATAAAGAATAGTATGAAAATAGATCAGTATAATAGAAGAATCTTCACCGAAGAAGAAATTTGCAATATTCTTTATCGCAAATGCGATACTGATTTAAGTTTGTATAATTTACAAGATCCAGATAAACATAATGCAGCGATCAATATTAATTACAGTGATTTAACAGAGATAAGTAAAGCTGTAAACATTAATATTAGTCCAGAACAATGGCACCGGCAAAATCAAAATAATTGGCATATGCCACAGGAATACCAAGATTTTGACGTAGCAGAATGGGTACTAAAACAATGTAAAAATGATGCAGAACTGCAACGTGCAGGACATGAGTTAATTGAATACTCAAAAAAAGATCTACTAATCATGTTATGCTATCTTAAATATCTAGTAGACACTATGCAAGAAAATAATATTGTATGGGGCGTAGGAAGAGGTAGCAGCGTAGCAAGTTTTGTGCTATACTTACTTAAAGTTCATCGGATAAACAGTTTGTATTATGATTTGGATTTTAATGAATTTATGAGATAATATTTTGGAGAAAAACTAATATGTCAAGAACATACAGGACAGCACAAGGACGCCAGGTTGACATGGAACGTCTAAGGCTACAAAACGAATTAACCCCAGCTGTGGGTAACATGAGAGTCAATGCCAGAGGTGATCAACTTGGACCAGGAGGTAAAGTTGTACAAACCAGGGAGGAGATGCTCGATCAATATTATAAAAATACAGTAAACAGAAAATCTAACGTAGCAGATGAAATTCCTACCAGTAGTGATTCAGCAGGTCGGACAAAAGATATCGAAGCTGATGATTTTGTTGATACGCCAACACGCAAGCCTGCTCCTACAGCAGATCTAGTTGTAGAAGCGCCAGTTGCAGAAGCTCCAGTTAAAAAACGTGCAGCAAAGAAAAAACCCAAAGTAACAGAAACACCTGTAGTCGAAGAACCAGTGAAAAAATCACAACTAGTTCCCCCTAGTTTAAAAGAAGCTGATGCGATTGCTGAAACAGCAGGTACTGACGACAGTGAAATTGACTTGGGCAAAGCAGACAAGAACAGCGGATTAAACAGCGGCGAAGCGCATATCAAAGGCGGTTTAGCAAAAGCAATTGCAAAAACTAGAGAGTACGAACAAAATATGGGTAGAGGAAAACCAAAGAGGATCTAATGGATATTACTAAAGACAAAGACGGCCTTGGCGCCGGGTTTAAGTACAAACAAGTTATTCACGGTAACGCAATTACACCTTTGCACAAAAATGTAATGGTTGAAGAAATGTTTTTTGGAATACAGACAACAGGCAAAGGTCTGATTCTTCCAAATGACGATGGATTAGATCGAGGAATTAAACCTCGTTGGGCACGAGTTCATGCAGTTGGTCCGGAACAAAAAGACGTTAAAGTAGGTGATTATGTATTGATTGAACACGGGCGTTGGACACGTGGATATGAACTAACTGATACTGACGGCAACGAAAAAACAATCCGTATGGTTGATGTTAATGCAATTCTTGCTACTAGCGACACAGAAATGGAAAATGTTATTTTTGGTACCAAAACAGATGCTGGCGACACAAAACAAGCAAGACCAGAGGATTTTGGAGCAAACTAAATTGTTCTATACAGGCCATGAATAAAGAAGAAAAATTAAATGAACTAATGACAATTACTGCCGAAGAGTGTGCTGAACTTACACAAGTATGTATGAAAATTGTACGCTTTGGCATGAACAACGACCATAAGCCTAAACGTCAATGGTTAATCGAAGAAGCCGGAGATGTTCTTTGTATGCTTAAAACTATAACAGAAAACAATCTGGTAACATGGGAAGAATTAGAAACCCGTGCAGAAGAAAAACGAAATAAACTATTAAAATGGAGCAATATCAATGAGCGATAAAAGAGATAACAACAAGAAAACACCACAAGCTGGTGCTGGTGCTCAGCCGCGGCAGCCAGGACAATTAATGTGGGATGCTGGAATTTACTACTTTGCAGATGGATTTACATACGAATCAACAAAGCCAGCAGTAAACTGGATTATTGAAAAAAATCTATTGCCTAAAACCGAGCGCCCAAAAGAACTTACATTGATCATCAACAGCCCGGGTGGTAGTGTACATGCTGCATTTGCATTAATTGATGTAATGAAGGGCAGTGCTATTCCAATTAAAACAGTCGGTCTTGGCTTGATTGCAAGTTGTGGTGTATTGACATTTATGGCTGGCGATAAAGGTAGACGTGTACTAACACCAAACACAAGTATTCTATCTCATCAATATAGCTGGGGATCAGGCGGCAAAGAACACGAATTATTTGCTCGTGTGCGTGAATTTGAATTGTCAACAGAACGCATGATTGAGCATTATAAAAAGTGCACAGGCTTGAAAGAAAAAGTAATTAGAGAAGTGTTACTACCTCCTCAGGATGTTTGGTTGAGTGCTGAAGAAGCAGTTAAGTACGGAATTGCTGATAAAATTGAAAAGATGTACTGATGCGATATCATGAATGGATTTTAATGAAAATAAAAGAAGAACGCACTCAAGACGATCAGTGCCAAGATAACGACGACTACGACGATTTTGAATTAGAAATGGATGACGGTGCTTAATGGATCAAAACTATATTTTTACCAGCGAAAGTGTTAGCGCAGGACATCCGGATAAGGTTGCAGACCAAATCTCTGATGCTCTAGTTGATGCTGGGTTTAAAGCGGGCGATGAAACAACTCGTGTTGCTGTTGAAACACTTGTAACTACCAATCATGTAACATTGGCAGGCGAAGTAAAAAACTTTAACGTAAGCAGAGATGAAGTTAAAGAAATCGTGCGAAACAAAGTTAAAGAAATTGGTTATGAGCAAGAAGGGTTTCATTGGGATAAGTTAAATATCTACAATGAGCTACATGAACAAAGCGCAGACATTGCATTAGGAACAGATGATTTCGGTGCAGGTGATCAGGGTATTATGTTTGGATATGCATGTAATGATAATAATGCATATCTCCCAGCACCTATCTACTATGCACACGAGATTCTTAAAGATCTCAATGAGGAACGTAAAATTACAAATATCCTTGGTCCTGATGCTAAGTCACAAGTAAGTGTACAGTACATTGGCGGCATAGTACAACGTATCGATCAAGTTGTAATTAGTACACAGCATACCGAAGGAAATGTTGAATTAGCACGTGAACTTGCAAAGCACAGTGCAATGAATGTATTAGGAGACTTAATTGATGAAAATACTGTATGGCATCTTAATCCCACTGGCAATTTTGTTATTGGCGGGCCTGATGGTGACGCTGGTGTTACTGGACGCAAGATTATCGTTGATACTTATGGGGGCTTTGCTCCCCACGGCGGCGGTGCTTTTAGTGGCAAAGACCCGACAAAAGTAGACCGCAGTGCTGCATACATGGCTAGGTGGCTCGCTAAAAACGTAGTAGCAGATGATATGGCAGATTGGTGTCAAATCCAATTGTCGTACGCTATTGGTGTTAAGCAACCAACAAGTATCTATATAGATTCAAATGGACACAACCGCAGCATCGAGCGTTTTATTTGTAACGAAATTGACCTAAGTCCAAAAGGAATCATTGACAAATTTGATTTATTCAACTATACTGAGTATAGTAAAAATTGTACATACGGACATTTTGGCGACAAAGATGTACCATGGGAAAGAATTGGTTGGTAATGAAAGAACTATGGGTAGAAAAGTATCGTCCTAACACAGTGGATGGTTATGTGTTTCGCGATGACGAACAACGTGCACAAGTAAACTCTTGGATCGCTGATAAAAGTATTCCTCATATACTGTTAAGTGGCAGTCCTGGCGTAGGCAAAACTACACTAGCAAAACTGTTAATACATGAACTTGGTGTACAAGGGCATGATGTAATGGAGCTCAACGCAAGTCGCGAGCGTGGCATCGATGTTGTACGAAACCGTGTAACAAACTTTGCTGGCACTATGGGGTTTGGCGGGTTTAAGGTTGTGCTACTAGACGAAGCAGACTATATGACTCCGGATGCACAGGCAGTTATGCGCGGAGTTATGGAAGAGTTTAGCGACAACTGTCGATTTATTATGACTTGTAACTACCCAAACAAGATCATTCCTGCGCTGCACAGTCGTTGTCAGAGTATACATATTCCTAAATTAGACCGAGTTGCATTTACTGAACGTGTTGCAACTGTATTGATTACTGAGAATGTAGACTTGGACATTGACACACTAGACAGCTACGTTACTGCATCGTATCCGGACTTGCGCAAATGTTTAAACAGTGTACAACAAAACAGTATCAACGGTAGTTTGCGCAAACCTAGCGAGCGTAGTGTTGATACTAGTGACTATAAATTAAAAGCAGTAGACTTGTTTAAAAATGGAAAAATTATCGATGGTAGGCGTTGTATTGTTGACAATGCAACAGTCGGAGATGTTGACGAAATGTTCCGCTGGATGTACGACAACTTACAACTTTGGAGTGATACACAGGATGGCCAAGACGAGGCTATTAAAATTATTCGCAATGGACTTGCTAATCATACATTAGTTGCTGATGTTGAGATCAATTTAAGTGCTACTATGGTAGAACTTACTAGCATTGATGTTTAACATATGTTCAAGAGGAGTTGTTTGCACCCTTGAATTACAGTTGTAATAGGATTATAATTGTAGTTGTGTAAACGTACCTGGCGCCAGGTCGCTGTTTAGTTTTATTCGTCGCCGTAAATTTTTAGTACTTCGGCAACAGCAGGATGACGTTCAATGTCTTGATTGCCAAACTGTATCCAATCAATAAAAGAACTGTTTCCAAATCGAGAAAAAAGTTGGTTAAAATCAATTAAGCCATTGTCGCCTACTCGACGATCAGTTTGCTTAACATCTCCAGTTACAACCATTCTTGAATCGTCACCTATGCGGGTTAATAACATTTTCATCTGACTTGGCGTAGCATTTTGCATTTCATCTGCAATAATCCACGCATTTTTAAAAGTCCTGCCTCGCATGAACGCTAGTGGGCTTATTTCAATTATCTGTTCTTCTAGCATCCGGGTGATTGTTTGAACACTGAAATGTTCTTGCATAATATCAAAAATTGGTTTTGTCCATGGTTCCATTTTAGCGTTTAAATTGCCTGGTAAAAAACCGTGTCTTTCATTTTCAACTTCTACTGCTGGTCTGGTTAATATTAGTTTTTTAATTTCTCCATTTTTAAGTGCTTTAATTGCTGCCAACACTCCAATTAATGTTTTCCCAGTACCTGCTGGTCCTGTTGCAAAAATTATTGTTTTATAATTATTTTGTAGTGCACACAAGTAGTCTTCTTGGTGTTTATTTCGTGGAATAATTTCAATATTCTTTGCAAATTTGTTATAATTGCCAATATCAATATGTTGTTGTTTATTTTGTTGTTGCTTAAAGTCTGCTTTTCTTTGTTTTCTAGACAAAGTGATTCTCCTTTTTTGGTAACACTAATATTTACAACGAGAGTTTAAAATATAACTATTATAGGCTAAAAACAAAAACTGAGTATATAATGAAGTTTTAGCGAAACTATAGTTTTGAAATAAAAACATAAACGGATAAATAATAATATGGATTTAAAAAACGCTATCAGGAACACAAAACAGATTTACACAAGCGACAGTGGATTAAACACACTGTTGGACTTTGAACGTGTATTAGATAACTTGGACATTTTTAGTTTTAAAAACTGGCTGGACGGCGAACTAGTAGATGGACCTGTTGTTAGTCGATATTGGATATCGTGCAGTTTTATGTGGCCAAAAAGAAAAATGCCAGACCCACGTGGACCAGTGAGACTATTAGACTATGGATGTACAGTTACATATACAGAATCGACTGTTAAGATTCCTGTTAAAATCAATAGTCCGGAAGATTTCCGGTCCGGCACCAAGCAGGGTAAACTAGTCTCAGTTCCAATTTGGATTGTTAAAATTACTATGCCAAAAGAATTAATTTCCGACATCGAAAGAGGTAGTTTAGAAATTGCAGGCGAAGAATACGATCTGTCAGACCTTCAGGATGCTTACAAGCAAGATATTGATTCAACCGCATTTACTAATAACAACGAAGATAATGATTTTGTTGAAGGAAACGAGCAATGAGTCTTAAAGAACGTGATCTAGAAAATTTAATTCGACCAAAAATTCATATTGACGAATACCAAAGTAAAATGGGCAAAGACGAAGACATTGTTACAATTAGTTTTAAATGCAAATACAAAGACCCAGCTGCTGATTTAGTAAATTATTTAGAAAAAGGGTACGATTGGGTATTAGATGCTGATCTAAGTACAGGCACAGTAAGCGACGGTAGTTGGGTTGTTTTTATTGAAGCAGCAAGACGTCCAAGTTTGACAAAAAAAATATACAACTTACTTGATGATTTATCAAGTGTTACACTTAATAAAGTTGATGAATATACATTCAGATACAAAAAAGATACCAAGTACAAAGAATTTAACGTAGAAGAATTTGAGGCTACCGTTCCTCTAACACCTAGAGAATATCGCCGCAGAAACAAACCACAAGAACTTAGTGCAATGTTAGATGCAGCTGGTGTAAAAAACACAGAACAGGGCAAGTTTAGCCCAGATGTACAGGAATTTGCAAACTTAGCAAAATATAGATAATATGCGACTAGCGGGATTATTTTTTATTATTATATGTGTTATGGGAGGTATAGGTTATTGGTACTATACTGATACACAATCTCGAATGGCAATACTACAAGGCAATAATGCCAAGCTAGAAATTGCAGTACAAACCAATGAAGCAGCATTAGAAAGTTTGCAAGCAGACTATGCTAGTGCGCAAAATGAAATAACGACATTGAATTCAGCGTATCAGGCAATACGCAGACAAAACAGTAAATTAGCTACCAAACTACAAAAAATCGATTTAGAATCAGCAGCAATAGCAAATGCCGAAGGCATTGAACGTGCTGTGAATACAGGTACAAAAAACGCAGGCAGATGTTTCGAACTGCTCAGTGGTGCCGAACTCAATGAAAAAGAAAGGAATGCACAAGATGGCATCGCTTTTAACAAAGAGTGTCCTTGGATTTACGATGATTATAAGTCTCGCGGCTTGCTCAACGAAACCCCAACAGATACAAGTAACTAGCACACCAATTGAAAAGCCTACACTAGTATTACCTCCTGTAGATGAACTCAATATGCGCAATGTTAAATGGATTGTTATTAATGAACAAAACGTTGACGCAGTAATTCAACAATTAAAAACATCAGATGGTGCATTTGCTGTATATGGACTTACAGGCGAAGGTTACGGAAACTTAGGACTAAACTTTAGTGATATACGAGCAATGATTCAGCAACAGCAAGCAATTATTGCAGCGTACGAAGGTTATTACCAAGAAGCTGAAGAACTAATGGACAGCGGTACATTACAAGGCGGAGAACAGTAATGAACAACAAATTTAGCATAGGTGTTGTTGTTGCAATCGTACTACAAGTAAGTGCGTTTGTATGGTGGACAGCACAACAAGCACAAACAATCAGTCAACTTAATGAACAGGTATCAGAACTTACAAGCCGTATGGCAGTCGAACAAGAAGTAAACTTGAAACGTGATGTAGTAGACTTAAAAGCAAAATATCAGGACCTTAAAGAAAAAACACTTGAAGGTATTCTAGAAATAGATAATGTTAGATTAGCAGAAGATAATAGATTAGGCGAGTATATTGACCGTAGATTATCTGACCTAATTAGTGAGTTACAAGCTACATTTGCACAACATGAAGCGTGGATTGATGAACTTGATAATTTAGCAATTGAACTTGAAAAGAAAATCACAGATGAAATTAAAGCACTTGACAAAAAGTTAAGTGACCGAATGAAAAAATAATTGGAAGAACTATTATGTGGGAAATAATTGAACGTATGTCTAGCGATAGACTTTGGATTTACACCGCACTTGCTGGCAGTATTTTTGGTGCATTATTTGTTGCTTGGATTACTGACACACGCATTGCTCTATGGACTTATGGAAAATGGTCAGCATTATTAAATTGGCTTGTAGACAGATATGGTTGGAGTTGGCTCGAAGTTGATCCGAATGCTTGGAGAAAACTCAATCCGTCACTATCCAAAAAGATAGATGAACTAGGAAAACGTATAGAAGAGCTAGAAAAATGAAAAACTTCTTAGTAAGATTTTGGCGTTGGTTATTTCCATGGCATGTGCTTGAAGTTACACATCGCGGCAAGGATCTAAAAATCATAGTTAAGAAATTTAATAAAAAATCATCAAAGGTAATCCGAGGTATTGATGGCGATAACAAAGAATTTGAAATAGTCAGTGTAGAGCCAATGGATTATAAAGTAACAGAAATTTAAGGAGAAGCCCAATGGCCGAAGAAAAAACAAAAACAATGACTATGGATGCTGACACAGCATCTAGTATGGACTTTAATAATGACGGACACATTTCTTCAGAAGAAGCAGCAATGGATCTTGAATTTAAACGTAAGCGACTAGAAGACAACGATGCTATGCGTGACGCACAGCGCAAGATGGCTTGGTTTGCATTGTTTGGCATGCTATTATATCCGTTTGCCGTTGTGCTAGCAGTTCTTATCGGATTAGATGAAGCAGCAAAGACATTAGGCTCAATGGCACCTACATATTTTGTTTCTGTAGCAGCAATTGTTGCAGCGTTTTATGCTAAAGAAGCAGTAGTAAATAAATAACTTGATTTAATAAGCATTTTGTTTTAATATAGTAATATGAGTTATTATGATGTTTTGGGTGTCAATGAATCTGCCACACAACAAGAAATTAAAAATGCTTACAGAAAGTTAGCCAAACAGCATCATCCTGATGCTGGAGGTAATAGCAATAAATTTAAGCAAGTAAACGAAGCCTATAGTATTATTGGCGACGAACAAAAAAGGCATGTCTACGACAACGAAACTGTACAAGAAAACTTTACACAACATAACAGTAATAATAACCGATGGCAGTTTTCGCAAAAAGATATTTTTGATCATATATTTAAAGGCGCTAGTGGATTTTCGCATAGTTACAACAATCCATCTGGTAACCAAGACATCGAAGCAAAGATGCGTGTTACATTAGAAAGTATTCTAATAGACCAAACAAGAATATTAAATGTAAATCAAGGGCGCAAACAAACTTCAGTAACTGTAAACATACCAGCAGGTACCAACGATGGCGCCCGAATACGATATCGCGGATACGGACAAAATGTTTATACACAACAGCCGCCGGGTGATTTAATTGTAAAAATAGAAATCGAAGATCATCCTACTTTTATTAGAAAAAATCAACATCTTTATACAAAAGTAAGCGTGGATGTATTTGATGCATTAACAGGATGTGAAGTTACTATTGTTAATTTAGATGGCGGATTGCTAAAAGTAAAAGTTCCTAGTTGTTGTAATCACGAACAAATACTAAGAATAATTGGCAAAGGACTGCCTAACAAAACAAAAGATTATGGAAATTTGTATATAGTGGTAGAGCTGGAAATGCCCAAAACACTAAGTGTTCAGCAAAAACAAATGATTACCGATATTAAAAACGTTAAATAATATTAATATAGATGAAAGAAAAAGATGCTTCAAAATAATCCAGAAATTGAACTAATTGTAAATACTGCAACTGAGTATGCAATTGAATTACATCACAAGTATGTAACAGTTGAACATATTGCGTATGCATTATTAAAGTTTGAAAAATTTAATAACTTGCTTTATACAGTTGACGTTGATGTCGAAGAACTGTTAACAGAATTTGAACATTATCTCGAAACTGGATTAAACAGCATTGTAAGTGGAGACTTTTCTACAATGCCTGTGCCGGGAAAAACTCATGGGCTTGAGCGAGTGTTTAACCGTGCATACACACAAGTATTGTTTAACAACAGAGACAACATCACCCCAATTGATCTTTATCTAAGCATAACCGCAGAAACACAAAGTTATGCAGCATACTTTTTTATCAAGTATGGCTTAGAAAAGGATCGTTTAATTAACGAGCATAATAAAAAAGAAAGAAAAACAGGAAGATCAAGGCAGGACAGCATGAATACACAACAAGCTATTAAAGTATTAGAAGAACACTGTACAAACCTTAATCATGCAGCCGAAGATGAAGAAATCGATAATGTAATTGGTAGAGATCCTGAATTAGAAGAAATTGCACAAATACTTGCAAGACGAAACAAATGTAATGTACTAATGGTAGGCGATCCTGGCGTGGGTAAAACTGCTATTGCCGAAGGACTAGCATTGAATATTATTGCACACAAGGTACCTGACTTTTTATTAGAATGGACAGTCTACAACCTAGATATCGGTTCATTGGTTGCAGGTAGCAAATACAGAGGCGAATTTGAGGAAAAGCTCAAATCTGTTATCGAAGCTTTGACTACAATTGGAAACTGTATTCTATTCATTGATGAAGCACACCAAATGAGAGGTGCCGGCAGCGGTAGTAGTAGTGACGTAGACTTTGCAAACATGATTAAACCTGCTCTCAGCAGAGGTAAAATAAAAGTTATTGCTAGTACAACTTGGGAAGAATATAACAATAGCTTCGAAAAAGATCGTGCACTGATGAGACGCTTCCATAGACTAACCATTGACGAACCAAGTCCAGATGTTGCAAAAGAAATACTAATGGGTATTCGTCCATATTATGAAAACTTCCATGGTGCCAACATCACCGATGAAGCAATTGAAGCAGCAGTTGATTTAAGTGTCCGTTTTCAAACCGATAAAAAACTACCCGATAAAGCAATTGACCTAATTGATAGTTCATGTGCTACACAACGTATTATGAATCTCAAAGACTTTACTGTAACAAAAAATATGATTACTCGTGAACTTAGTAGAGCAACTAAAATACCACTAAGCCAACTTCGTAACGACGATATGTCTGTAGACACAGACATCGAGTCTAAGGTCAAGGCAAAATTATTTGGACAAGATACAGCAGTCGACCAAGTTCTTGAAAAAGTGTATGTTGCAAAAGCAGGACTAAAGGCAGTTGACAAACCAATGGGTGCCTACCTATTTACAGGACCAACCGGTACTGGTAAAACCGAGCTATGCAAACTATTAAGTGAACACCTTGGTATGAAACTTATACGTTTTGACATGAGCGAATACCAAGAAAAGCATACAGTTGCTAAATTAATCGGTGCACCTCCGGGATATGTTGGATACGAAGACGGTAACTTGGGCGGCGGATTGTTAATTAGTGAAATTACAAAAAGCCCTCACTCAATTATATTGTTTGATGAAATCGAAAAAGCACACCCAGATGTAAGCAATGTATTATTAGGTTTGCTAGATGAAGGATTTGTCACTGGCAGTAATGGCAAAAAAGCAGATGCTCGCAATAGTATGGTTATTCTTACTAGTAATTTAGGTGCAGCAGATAGAGAAAAAGCTGTAATTGGGTTTGGCGAAGCAGACAACAATGATGCCGATGACCGTGCTATTAAACAGTATTTTAAACCTGAATTTAGAAATAGACTTGATGCAGTAGTTAAATTCAACAACCTAGACAAACTAAGTTTACGCAAGATTGTTGGTAAACTAATTGCTGAACTCAACGAATTACTATCTGACAGAAACCTAAGACTGCGTGTAACTGAAAGTGTAATAGATAAAATTATCAACGAAGGCTATGATCGTAATATGGGTGCACGACCGTTGGCTAGAAAAATTACCGAGCTGATTCGTGTTCCATTGAGTAAAAAAATATTATTCGAAAACATCAATGATGGCAGTATCATTCAAGTAATGACAGACAATAATCAAGATATTAAATTTATGATTGTCGATCAGTCTAACGTATCGATTAACAAAGACAATGGTATTATCGAAATCAATGACAACGTGGAATAAAAATCTTAGCGATAAAATTTATCAACAGTATCAAATATCTCCTAAGGTTATAAAAAATTATAAAATAAGATACGGCAAGCATCGTCACAGACTGACGTTTCTTTTGTCAAAAGAAACATCTGACAAGAATTGGTTTTATAATACATTTGATTACATATATGCTAGTCGTATATTGCGCCTGATTAAAAAAGAAACTCAGACTGGCGAAGTCAGAACTAGAAATCATTGGGTAGAATTCTATATATACTTTAATGGCGATGTTGAAGATTTTTTGGACAAATTTACTCCTGACATCCTTAACAAAATCACCGAAATACAAGTAATGCCTGAGTATGTATATAAAGAAAGCGAAGCATTTCAGCACGATTATCCTGTGCAACTAGAAATTAGAAATAGTTTACCTTTTAATCAATACAGGTATAAAATTTTTATTACAGCAAGTTGCACAATAAGGAAAGAAATAGGTAGACAAAACATTAATCATCTGTATAATACTATTACACAGTATGAAAATATACGAACATCGCCAAGTTTCTGTCGAACACAAGACTCAGAAATGGTTTGGGATGAAGTATATTTTTATACCAAGTCGCTAGACCTGTTGCCCGTGATATATCTCATGGAACATAGGTTTATAAGAAATATTATTGAATTTAGAACACTTGAGGAAATAGATGAATCAACTACTTAAAACACTGTTAACTAAACAGTTAATTCCGTATAATACTAAACTTACTGGACGATGTCATGCACGATACTTGGGCGGCACACAAAAAGTATTAATGACAGTTTACCTTAAAAATTTAAAAACAAATGGTTTTATGTGTACAGGAGAACTAGGCGAAGAATACTTGATGCGCTGGGATGACCTTAAATCAATTGACGGAATGGACCCTACTCGTTATGCCAAAGTATATAACATCAAAGAAGATGGTAGTACAACATCATCTGGCAAGAAAAGAGGACGCAAACCTAAGGCAGCATAAATAGTAGTAGATTATAATATGGAGATTATCTGCTATGGCAAAAATCAATGAACAAATAATTAATATAAAACTCAGCCAATTGCTGCGAGACCAAGACGAAGAAAACCAGATTGTCAATGACAAAGATCTAGTGGTTCTATTAGAAGCACTTGGACAAATTGCTGGCAATGATGTATTAATAGAATTGGAAGGACAGTGATTATTTTTACAGCAACGACCTTTGATAATATATCCACTATAACTGGGGAGAAATACAAAGGCGACGGTTACTATGGGCATGGCGACGGATTGCACACAGTAGCGTGGAGTTTAAACGGCTTTACCGGAACTATAAAAATACAAGGTAGTTTAAGTGACGAACCAGACACAACCGATTGGTTTGATCTTAGACTAGGGTCAAGTACACTTGGAGGATATGGAGTTGACACAACAGGTGCAGCACTCGACACAAGTGTAACAAGTGTAGCATATACAGCAGAGACAAATACTCTTTCATTTAATTTTAGAGGTAATATTGTTTGGGTACGTGCAGTTATTGAAAACTTCAGTGCCGGCACTGTTAATAGTATATATTTGAAGTAAGGATAAAAAATGGCAAAACAAACAATCAATATTGGGTCAGGAGAACTAACCGGCGATGGCGAAAGCCTACGCAGTGCGCTCAACAAATGCAATAGTAACTTTGACGAATTGTACACAGCAGACACTACATTTATTAGCTTAACATCGTTAAAAGAAGTAGTAGCAGCGAGTATCGATTTTGCAGACTTCAAAGCACGTATTGCTGCATTATAACAATATAACAAAAAGAATATATGATGTCAACTGAACAAGAAAAGCAAGAAAACGTAATTAAAATACTTCAATCTTCTCATATACACTTTTGCACTCCTTGTTACGGAGGACAAATTAACGAAGGCACTTTTAGCAGCTATCTAAGATTTGCAATGCTAGCAACCAAATACAATATTCCGTTTAGTGTGGATACATTGATCAATGAAAGTTTAGTAAGTCGTGCAAGAAATAGTTTAGTTGCAAAATTTTTAGCAAATAAAAACGCAACACACCTTATGTTTATCGACGCTGATATACATTTTGATCCAAATGCTGTGCTAAAACTGTTGCTACACAATAAAGGTGTAGTATGCGGCGCATATCCAATGAAAAGTATTCCTAGTAGATATGTACTAAACACTGTAAAAGATGCAGTACATGAACCTCCTTTGTACGAAGTTAGCAGTAGTGGCACCGGTTTTATGCTTATTAAGCGTGAAATAATCGAAGAACTAATAGCTGCAATGCCAGAACTCAAACACAAAGATAGTGTAGGCTTAGGTCCGGACTACGAGCCATTTATGTATGCGTTATTTGATACTATGATTGACGAGTATCAGCATTATCTTAGTGAAGATTGGACATTTTGCAAACGTGTAAGAGAAGTTATTAAAAAAAGAATTTGGATCGATACAGAGATTAAATTAGATCACCTTGGATATCACAAATTTGAAGGCAATGTTGATAATTTAGCCCAACTAGTTGATCAATGGAAAGACAACAATGTCGGTAGTATTGAACAAAATCTTGCCTACGATAAAGTATACAAAGACGAATAATGCATCATATTATTATTGCACTAGAAGATGAATTTCCGGGTTATTCAGACTACTATCGTATAAGTTTTAGTGGTGTCGGCAAAATTAATGCTGCATTAAAAACCGCACAAATTATCGAAAGAGACCAGGCTCTTGGATTTTCCCCTACCATTATTAATTACGGAACTGCTGGTGTTGTTAGTGCAAAAAAGGATTTAGTTGGAACATTAATTAAACCACATGTTATTATACAACGTGATATGATATCAGAACCCTTAACGCCCAGAGGTATTACCCCGTACGACACTGCCGGAGGACATATTGTATTAGATGCCAATCAGCAAATCGTTTTAGGCACAGGCGATAGTTTTGTAACAAAACACGATCCTTGGTTTGACAAAGAAAAGATTGACTTAGTAGACATGGAAGCGTATGCTATTGCAAAAGTTTGTTTGCACTATAATGTACCATTTGTGTGCTATAAATGGGTTAGTGATTTTGCTGACGAGAATGCAGCAGACAACTGGCAACAAAATGTCAGTGCTGGTGCAAATGAATTTAAAAAAGTAATTGAAAGAAACTTACGTGCTTAACTTGCCTAGTTTACATATCGAACCTACTACAAGATGTACTCTTGGGTGCCCGAGGTGTAGCAGAACTGTACTGTTAAATGACTATGGAAAAAAGTTTCTTCCTATAACTGACTTAGATACCCAGGCACTAGATGATTTCATTGATGTCCCAGTTAAAGATATTAAATTAAGTGGTAATAACGGTGATCCAATATATCATAGAAACTTTCTTGATGTAGTGCGTGTAGCAAAAAAACATTGTCAAAGTGTAAAAATTACTACCAATGGCAGTGGAAGAAGCACAGCATGGTGGGAAGAACTAAACAGCATACTAGACAAAACCGATGATATTAAATTTAGTATCGACGGTATTCCAGAAAACTTCACTGAGTATAGAATCAATGGCGACTGGAAAAGTGTCAAACGCGGACTTGAAATTTGTGCACAGGGACCTGCAAAAACTATATGGAAATATATTGTTTTTAAATACAATCAAAATAATATACAAGAGGCACAAGAACTAGCGCAGCAATATGGCGCTGAATTTAGAGTTGACAAGAGTGCTAGATTTGAACCCAATGATCCTTATAGACCCAGCGACGAATATGCATTAACAGATAAAGAAAATGCACAACGAGAATTCCAAGTGGTCAACAATCCCAATTATTTTCAAGTTGATCCACAATGTGATAACAACAGTGAACACTTTATCGATAGCAATGGGTATTATATGCCTTGTTGTTACAGCGGTGATTTTAGATTTTATTATAAAAACAGTTGGTGGAAAAATAGAGAACTACACAACATACAAACTTCAAAACTTAGTGAGCAATTAAAAATATATCGTGAATTTTTTAATAACATGATTATTAATCCTCCAGATTATTGCAAATTTAATTGCCCAAAGACAGCGGTAAGGAATAAAAGATAATGGATAACGTTGAATTTAAAATAAATTTAGAAAGTACATATTGGAAGTTTAACTTCCCTGATGTAACAGTAACCGTCGACGAAACTGTTTTATTCGAAGGCGACTTAATGGATCCTGTTGAAGTAATACAAACTGTCGATCTAAATCCCGGTAAGCACAAACTAAAAATACGTATGGACGGTAAACAATTGAATGATACCGAAACTGATAAAGATGGTAATATTACAAACACTGTACTTTTACATATAAAAAATATAGCATTCGACGGTGTAGACCTAGGCTATTGTATGTGGAAATGTAGTAATTATTATCCAGATGGTGACGATACACCTGATGTATTGCCTGCGGTTGTTGATCTTGGTTGGAATGGTGATTATGTTATTGAATTTGAATCGCCTATATATATTTGGTTGTTGGAAAATTTAGAGTAGTATATAGATAAATACTCTTACAAGGAAACAACATGCGAATCATAGATCTATACGAAGACGATCAACAGAAAAAAATTACTAAAGTAGTAGTTATATACCCAGGGCGTTTTCATCCGTTCCACATCGGACACGGCAAAGTTTACAAACATCTTGCAAGCAAATTTTCTGATGTATACATTGCGAGTAGCGGCAAAGTTGATATGTCTAGTGGTAGTCCATTTACGTTTGACGAAAAGAAACAAATGATGATGCATGCTGGTGTGCCAAGTAGTGCTATTGTGCAAGTAAAAAGCCCGTACCAAGCAACAGAAATTACTAGTAAGTACGATCCTGAAACAACAGCAGTAATATTTGCAGTTAGTCAAAAAGACATGAACACAGATCCAAGATTCCAGTTTAAACCAAAAAAAGATGGATCGCCGAGCTATTATCAACCAATGGGTCCACTACAGCCATTGAGTCAGCATGGTCATATTATGACTGTTCCGACATTTGATTTTAACGTTTTGGGCGAGCCAATGAGAAGTGCTAGTGAATTTAGAAAAAACTTTGCAAACGCAGATTTAAAAACTCAGGCACAAATGATAGTTGACCTATACGGAAAATACGACAAAAGTATACACCGTATTATGCACACAAAACTATCTTAGAAATTCAAGGACAATTTACTACATGGACGACGAGGACCAGGAACAATGGTGGAACACTTTTTTTGACGATCCATGTGATGATGTAAGTGGAGAAAATCTTCATTTGTGGATTGGCAAAACTAAATCTAGTGATGATAAATAACATTATGAGAGCGCATGAATTCATAAGAGAAGATGCTACAGCAGGAGCAACCAGCAGCGGCAATATAGCCACTGTGAGTTTTCCGTTGTTTGGTGATGAAAAGATGATTCGACGCTCAGTAGACCCCAAAGGGCATCTGGGCAAGAAGAAAAAAATAAAAACACCAGGCTACAAATATCCTGTAAAAGTCAATGGTGGTTACTGATGGCAGCAAACAATTCATTGGTGAGTAGCACATTTAATTTGATTTTAATTGACAACTAAGGACTAACCCAATGCTACTACAAGAATTATTCGAGACCAAGTCTGAAAGCCACAGAGACGCAGCGATTGCAGCGTTGCACAGACGTTTGACTAGCAAGGGCGAAAAAGAAAGTGTCATTAGCGCAGCATACGAAGTTGGCAGAGCATTTGGCATTCCTGCTCGCGAATTAGCAAAAGCATACCAAGAAGTACACGAAGCTAAAAACCCATTGTTTAAATTAACTAAACACTTAGACGATAAGAAAAAGCGTGAGGAATACGGAGAAAAACTTCGTAAAGAACGTGACGAACGTGAAAAAGACAAAGACTAATTTTTAAATGACTTTTAAAAAAATATAGTTGACAAAGGACACAAAATATGTTTAAATGGATAAAGAAACAAATCAACAGAGTAAAAAATGAGTTAGCATATCGTAAGCGACTCAAAGAACTCAAAAAAAGGGATCCGTTTATATACAAATGATTACAGAACAGCAAAAAACTAAAATTGTTGAACAACTGAAACAAGGCAAAGTTGTAGTAGAATTTAAAAAACTCAACGGAGATTATCGCAAAATGCACTGCACATTACAAGAAGGTGTAGTGCCAACTGCAAATAAAGCAGACCCATTAAGTCAGAAGAAAGTCCGGGCTGTAAATCCAGAAGTATGCAGTGTGTGGGATACTAATGCCCAGGGCTGGAGAAGCTTTCGATGGGAGAATGTAATTAATGCAACCGCCGAGGATTTAAATGAGCAAAAAGACATGTGATGCACTTTTGTGCAGCAACCAAACCCCAAAGAAATATAGATACTGTTATGACTGTGCGAAAAGAAAAGGCCTAGTTGGTGGTAGCACAAATTGGCTCGGCTTAATTGTGTTCATCCTTATTTTACTGTGGATTTTCTGATGATTAGATGGTATGATTACATAGCAGCATTTTTTGCGGCTGATTTTTTATGGGGAAATATTCAAGTCGCACTGTTTAGTGGCAATTGGTTATCAATGCTATTTGGTGCGTTAGGTGCATATTCGATATTTTATATATGGGATAATATATACACACCATTCAGAGTTAGGCAAGAATATGAGTAGTAGTAAAACAATATGGGGCATTAGTGCTAATAGCCATGATGCTGCATTAGCAGTATTTAAAAATTCAGTGAACGGACTTACCCAAAACAAAAAGCTACAATTAAAGTTTGCTAGCCATAGTGAACGATTTAGTGGTGTTAAAAATGACGCACACTTAAATAGTGAATTAATAGAATACGCCAAGAAATGGGGAGAACCTGATGAAGTTATTTGGTATGAAAGACCGTTTGTTAAAAGTCTTAGACAACTTAAAGCAGGACAAGGATTCAAGTTTGGGGAAAACAATATCAATCGTTATCTTCGACAGCATGGGATATCTGCTCCTATTCGCTATACTAACCATCACCTTGCCCATGCTTCTGCCGGTTTTTATACTAGCCCTTTTACAGAAGCTACTGTTGTTTGTATTGACAGTATTGGGGAATTTGAATCTCTTACCATCTGGAACGGAGACAACAAAGGACTCAAAAGAATCTTTTCGCAATCGTACCCACATTCCTTGGGACTATGGTACTCAGCACTCACACAAAGACTGGGATTAAAACCACAAGAAGACGAATATATTCTCATGGGCATGGCAGCATATGGCGACCCTTTGCGTTTATTCGATGATATCCTACATGACTTTTTTTACCCAATTGACGAAGAGAGTTTCAAAAATATCTTTTTCAACAAGCCCGTAGTCAATCTCAAACACAACTTGCATAAGGGATGCCTAGGCTGGCGTCCGGATTTGACCACAGAACAAGATATGTTTGACATAGCAGCCGCGACACAGGCAGTTTATCAGTATATACTCAAATATATTAGTAACTGGGCTAGGTGGAAATCGCCTTCAGGTAACCTTGTGTTAATGGGAGGCTGTGCATTAAATTGCAGTGCAAACGGACTTCTTACTAGTGACTGGAATAACGTATGGATAATGCCCAATCCGGGTGATGCAGGAAGTGCTATAGGTGCTGTATTAGCACACAAAAAACAGTTTCTGCCAATGCCTCATGTGTACACAGGATACAATATTGAAGGTGATTATCCAGTTGAAGAAGCATTACAAGAATTGCTCACAACAGGTATTGTTGGTGTTGCTAATGGTCGTGCTGAGTTTGGTCCTAGGGCGTTTGGACACAGAAGTTTACTTGCCGACCCTAGAGGTGAACACATCAAAGATCGAGTTAACGAGATTAAACGTAGGCAAAAATTTAGACCGTTTGCGCCAGCAGTATTAGAAGAACATGCATCCACTTATTTTGATGGACCTGTTGGTCCCTTTATGCAATATACTTCAAAGTGCATAGACCCTGGGCTACCTGCAATTATCCACGGAGACGGCACTTCACGAGTACAAACAGTTTCTGCAAATCAAAGTGCAGGCTTTAGAAAACTTCTAGAACGTTGGTACGAAGAAACCGGGTGTCCTATATTGTTAAACACAAGTTTAAATATCAAAGGCAAACCTATTGTTAACACTGTCGAAGATGCACAAGCGTTTGAAGCGCACTATGGCGTAAAAGTGTTTACTAGTGCATCTGATAAATAATAATAGACAAACAACGGTGCTGTACTATGAAAATCCAAGACTTACTATTACACGAAGGTCCAAACGATCCTCATATCTTTAAAGCTGTATTCCTGGCTGGCGGACCAGGTAGTGGCAAAAGTTTTGTTAGTAATAAACTGTTAAGCGGTACAGGTCTACGTGTTGTTAACAGCGACGATGTTTATGAATTCATGATGAAGAAAAAAGATCTGGCATTAGATCCAGAAACAATCTTTTCGCCGCAAGGCCAAGAAGTTCGCAGTCAAGCCAAAGCAATTACCAAACGCAAACAAGATAGTCACATTGATGGTCGGTTAGGATTGGTCGTTGACGGTACTGGCAAGGACGTTGCCAAGTATAGCAAAACAAAAAAGATGCTAGAAGATCTTGGATATGAAACAATGATGCTGTTTGTTAACACCAGTTTAGATGTAGCCCAAGACCGCAACCAACAACGTCCCAGAAGTCTAGATCCTAAAGTTGTTGAAAAGATGTGGAACAATGTGCAGCAAAATATTATGGGGTTTCAGCAGTTGTTTGGGGCAGCCAACTTCTATGTAATCGACAACAGTGGCGGATTAGAAGATCCTCAAAGAGCTAAAAACTTTGCAGAAGTTGGAAAAGATTTGTATAGATTTCTAGACAGTCCGCCGAGAATGCCGCAAGCAAAACAATGGCTAAAATCACAAAAGCCTGGAGCATAGTATGTTAATAAGTGATATTATATACGAACAAGACAACGAAGTCACACAAGCACAACTTGACGTGTTGGAAAAAGTTTTAGATCAAGTGTTTGCACAAGTAGGTATTGACGTAGAATTTACAAGACATTTTTTAGATCGTGTAAATGACGAGCGCAACCGTAGACAAATCACAATCAAAGAACTAGGGTTATTGTTTAAAAAAGAATTTATGCAATACGGCAAGCCTATTGCAAGACTGGGTCCTGATTCCGAAGCAGTAATGAAAGACTTAGAAACCAACATTAATATTCCATTTGCTCTAAGATGGGATGCCAACAACAATGAGTTAGATCTTATTGCTAAAACTGTGATGCGTAAATCAGACTTTAAAACCAGCAACAAAACTTTCGCAGTTTAAGAGGTAATAATGCAAATCAATAATATACCTGATTCAGGAAATTATATTAATTTCCATGATCAAGAATACCACGAACCATCTCAATTGTACGGATTGCAAGTAAAACAAAAATTTGCAGTGACATTGGACACAGGCACAATCGAAATTCGTCGAGCATTTGAATTGATGGGAATTACGCATCAATTGTGCGATAATTTCATTGATATGCCTTCTAATAATTACAAATACAATATCTTATCTTACAATTTGCTATTTGAAGATATAAACCACGATACACTAAATCGTTGGTTAGCAGAGATGGCAAATAACAATAAGAAAATAATCTTAACTCAATTGTTTTGCGACGAAAGCACAATTATGTGCCGTGAACTAATTAAACCAGAATATAAGAAAATATTAAAACCTTATATTAGTGATATGTATTTTTGTTACACTGGTGTATTAGAAAAAGAAATTGAAGAACAACTCAAAGAATATCAATTGGTTAACATGGGCTCAGGAGAATTATGGGACGAAATTGATTTTTTTGAATGTAGACAGGGATTAGAAAGAACTGATAACTTTCTGCTAACTATGATTTTGCAAAACGATATTACTAAAAAAGGGCTAAAAAAACGTATACATAGACCAATACTAAAAGACAGTTTGGAAAATAAAGGATTGCTAAAATATCATAAAGGAGCAATCAATATCGAAGAAGCCGGTAAAATTGAAATATACGACACAAGGGAAAAACAAAGTTGGTTGCGAGAAGGATTTCCATGGTTTACATGGAGATACAATATGCAATGGCCTTTGTACGAGCAGGTATCATTTGAGATTGTTCCTGAAACCTGCCACGAACATTTAAGTTTTCCTACTGAAAAAACATTCAAACCAATGGTTGCAAGTATACCTTTTTTAATATTATCAAATCAAGACTATTATAATTGGTTACATAGCATGGGATTTCGTACTTTTAATACGCTAATCGATGAAAGTTTTGCATATGAGCATAACTTGGAAAAACGAATACACGGATTAACTAAAACTGCTCGTAACATAATTGATCAAGGTAGCCTAGAGTTTTACGATGCCGCTTCGGATATTTGCAAATACAATCGAGAGCATTTAATGAATTTGCAAACAAAAGAGATTACTATATGTAAGCAAAAGTTTTGGAACTTCTATACCGGCATGAAATAAATACTATTATGAACATTTTTGAATTAAACATAGACATACCTAATAACAACGACAGCATGGGATTACCTAGAGCACAAATGCCTCAGATACATGCAAAAGACTATAAGGAATATGTTAAGTATCTTAAAAGCAATGGTATTGAGTTTAAAAAAGAAAGTAGTAATGCACGTAGTCTTAGACCTATGCAAAGTGAATTTAGCAAAGAGGGTGTACTAAAACAGCTGGAAAAAAATCTTGCTGCTGGCGGAAGTAACTCTAAGCCAATTATTGCTAGTAGTGATAACTATATTATAGATGGACATCATCGTTGGCTAGCAGCAAAGAATATAAGAGGTGTACTAAATGTATATCGTGCAAATGTAGAAGGACGAGTACTACTCGACTTAACACTAAAATTTCCTAAAGTGTATTTTAAAGATATCTATACTGAAGGTTATAAACTACAACTAGAACGTGATGCTGATATGATGGTGTTAAACATTACCGATACAGCAACTGGCAAGCGTACAGAAGTTCGTGGCAAACCAGGATACGAAACTAGTGGGTATGATCCAGAAGATAGACTACATCAACTGTTGGATAAGATTGGACGTAGTGCTAGTGTAAGTGATATGATGAACGGCGATGTTGTTACTATTAATCCTAACCATCCCAAGGGCGCAAGTGCCAAAGCCGCAGCAACTACAGCATTTAATGAATCCCTAGACAATCCATATACATTTAAGTTTACGGGTCCCAATGACGCACAAGAGTTTTCGGCAACTGCACAAACACCAAACGGTGTATTAAGAATGGACTTTGAAACAACAGACTATGATAACTTTGGTATCGACTTTTCAATTGGAAAGAGCATGGGCAAAACAGATGCGGGCGATGAGTTTAGAGTATTTGCTACTGTAGTTGCAATGATGAAAAAGTGGATCAGTACAGTTGGTATTAAACACGTAGAAAGTTTTGATTTTGGTGCTAACAAAGATGAACATGCTAGTGACGGCAGAGCGAGACTATATACAAGATTTGCTAAAAAACTTGCTAGTCAACTGGGTTGGAAGTTAGAGCAAAGTACTACACGAGATGGCGGTACTGCATTCTTTAGACTAATTAATCCCAAACCAATTCCACGTGAACAAGAGTATTGGGATGCATTAGAAGAAAATATCAATGAAGCCGCAGGTCGTGTTGTAAAAGGTGTTAACACTACGCCCGATGTTGGTGTTAACCAAACCAGTGTTGAAGCCAAGAAATTTGGCAACACAGTAGATAAAGACGGCAAACCACCTTTGTTGAGCAAAAAGTATGCCAAAAATACTACACCTAGCAATACATACAACTTAGGTTTAAGTGAACATTACACACCAATGGAAATTGCAATCATTGAAGGTGGTCATTGTTTAGAAGATGCAAAACCTCAAATAAAAACTCCTGGTAAATTATTTAAGTCGTTGGCTGAATTAGAAGAAAACTTTGCCGATGGTAAGAAAAAAGGCAAAAGCAGACCAGGGCGTGTAAAACGTTCAGGTGCAAGTTGCAATGGTAGTGTTACTGAACTACGTAAAAAAGCAAAAAACTCCAGTGGCGAACGTGCTAAAATGTATCACTGGTGTGCTAACATGAAAAGCGGACGCAAGAAATAATTATTATGAGCTATACTACTGCAAAAATTACAATACATGCTGAAAAATTTAATACAGAAAAAAATCCAAGGTATAGAATATACTTAGATGATCAGATTATTATCGAAAGAATGTATTGGTCAGACCACAAAGAAACAGAAGTGGTTGAAAACATAACCTTTAAAAATGACGACCAAGATCATATACTTGAAGTTTGTAGTGTTTTTGATGATTTAGGAACTTTTTTAATCAAAACAGTAGATTTTGTTGATGGAGATACAGGTCAAATCGTCAAAGTACCTTGTACTGTAAATCAAAATACTATTACATTTAGCACAGATCGTCGATAAAAAAATACAATCAAACAATAACTTGATTGTATAAATACACTATATTAATATATAAAGATTCATAGGACGTCACAATGAAAAAACACGAACTTAACGAAGGTAAACTGGCAGGCAATGTACGCTGGGTTAAAAGTTGGATTGAGCAAGGACTAAGCCGAGAAGAGGCTCATAATAAAGCAAAAAAATACACTATTCATCCAAAAACAGTTGATGATTTGTATAATCAAGCAGAAAAAACCAATGAAGGATGGAGCGAACTTCCGCCAATTAACAGAGAGAAGTATCAGTCTCGCGCTGGGCTAGAAGGTCCTATCCAAACCAAAAGTGGCAAAACAGTTTATTATGATCCTAAAGAGGGCAAGTACTACGACCCAAATACAGACATGTATATGAGTTACGAAGAATGGAAAGCACTCGACGAAGGTGTATGCGAAAGCGTCGAAGCACTTAGACAAATTGTAGCAGACAAAAATGCTGCCAAAGTAAACGGTACATTGGTTGACTTATTTACAGCAAGTGCTATAATGCAAGTATACGATGCTGTTAACGATGCTAACAAAGAGAAAATGGACTCAATGTTAAAGACAAAAGCTGGCTTGCTTAAAATGGCAGACTTTGCTATGACAAAAGTAGAATCAGCAACAAACGAAGGCTATGGTTCCCTGGTATCTCCAGCCGCTAAAAAAGCCATTGATGCTCGAGTAGCCGCTAATACAGCAGCACTTAAAGCAAAAGGCAAAAATCCTGATGGTACACCAAAGAAAAAAGGCACTGACGAAGGACACAGTCCACATAAAAAAGGTACAGAAAAATACAAGAAGCATATGGCAGCCATGCATGCTGAAGCAGAAGGTGACTGGTCAAAAGATTCTGGTTGGCAGGACTATAAAGGTCAAAAGAAAGACCCTTATGGTAACACTATCAAAGATAAAAATCTTGCCAAACGTATGGCAAAAGCTGCTAAAAAACAATCGGCTGAAACCGATATAGACGAAAATCAAATGCAAACTGCTCAAGAAGCTATGGTAGACGGAGAGATTACCAAAGACTCAGTCAAGAAGAGGGCATTAGAATTACTAGTAGATATTGCAAAAACTTCTAAACAATACAAAGGTGAAGTCACAGACGACCAAGTTCATTATTTAGGCAGTCTTGTACACGATTTTGATATGGCTGGTATTGAAACAGAAAAATATAGTGAAATAGAAAAATTATTCAGAACAGCGTCAAAAACTAATAAAGCAGACATGTCAATGATTCAACCAGCATATGCCCAAGCAAAGACATTAGACGAAAATCAAGCATATAGAGATGCTCGTTTAACTACTATCCAAACAGACAGAACCAATCGTTTAAACCAAATCCAACAAAACAGAGATGATCGCAAAGCCGAACTTAAAACATCTAGAGACTCTAGATCAGTTAAAAATCGAGCAGCATTGGACTCACTTAAAGAAACACTTAGCCCAGAAGAGAAAAAACTAGTAAGTAAAATGTACAACAAAGACGGTACACTGACTGCTCTTGGCAAGAAAGTTATGGATCACGGTAAAACTAATGAAGTAACTGAAGGTGTAGCTGACGAAGCAGTACACATGGAACGTGATCATGAAGTACAAATGGCACGTAGCGACTTGTACAAGATTGCAAACTATGCTGTCAAGCTACACAAGATGTTGAAAAACGTAAGTGAAGAGACAGGTATTCAAGGTTGGATGCAGGCTAAGATTACTAAAGCAGCAGACTATATGAGTAGTGTTGCCCATACACTTGAGTACGACATGGTAGCAGAAACATTGGTTAGCGAAAAACTAGATGCTAGCAAGTATCACTGTAAAGATTGTGGGTGTCAAATGCACAACTGTAAGCCAGAATGCAATTGTTCACATGATTCCCATGATGAAAAAGGTTCATGGTGGGCTGATGCTGATGGCAACGGTGTTCCTGATGCGTTTGAAAGCGTAGAAGAAATGACTAGTGCTGGCGGTATGGCAGTAGTTGCAACACCAAAGAAAACAACAAAAAAGAAAAAGTAAATGTTACTATACGAAGTTTTCAACACCAATGCAAAAGTAGCACAGCGATTGTCTTTAAACGAAGGCGGCGCAGCTAAAGGTGTTGGTGCTATTCACCACAGCGAAATTGCTCCAACTTTAAAAAAACTAGAGCAACAGTTAGGCGTACCTTTGTTGGCAAATGCACTAGGCAGTGTTGGAAAAAAAGAGTTCAGTGGCGACATTGATATTGCAGTAGAACTAAACAAAGAACAACAGGACGATTTCCAGAAAAAACTACAGTCAACACCAGGACTTACTTTTGTACAAAAGACAAGTGTGTTTATAACAAGTGCAGACATTGTTGGATATGATCCTAAAAAACAAATACCAGGGGTCAAACGCACAGGCAAAGTACAAATTGACTTTATGCCAGGTGATGTAGAATTTATGAAAAATTACTATCATTCACCGCATTCAAAGAGCATGAGTCAAGACGGTAGACACAGTGCGTATAAAGGCGTTCATCGTAATCTTATGATTAGTGCAATAATTGATAAGATTGATGTTAAAGCAAGCAAAGAACGCACCAAAGACGGCAGACCCCTTAAACTAGCACGTTGGATGTTTAGTCCAACTGACGGTATTGTGCGTATAATCAGAGAACCAGTACCAAAAGCAAACGGCGAAGGTTATACCAAAAAGAATAAAAACACAATCACTAAAGGTCCCTTTAAGAAGCCAGAGCAATGGGCAAAGATACTAAAACTAGATAGTGCAGATGACTTGTATAGTTTCGAAACACTTCTAGCCGCTGTTAAGAAAAACTATCCAGCAGAAACAGTTAGTAAAGTAATATCTGACTTTAAGAGCAACCCTACCATACAAAAAGCTGGGGTACCAAGTGAACTCGGCGAAAGTGTAAATGATACAATAACTGAAGTAACAAAAGAAGGTGCTAGAATACAGCACATCGAAGACTTTGGTATTTGGTTTGGCAGTAAAGGTATTGCTAAGTCAATTAATACACTCAAAGAATTAGAAACTAAACCCGAATCAATGACAGTTAAGTGGGATGGCTCACCGGCTGTTATGTTTGGTCGTAATGAAAAAGGCGAATTTGTTTTAACAGATAAAAGTGGATTTAGTGCTAAAGGCTATGACGGTAAAGTTACTAGTCCACAAGCAATGGCAAATATGTTTTTAAGTCGCGGCAAAGATGCTCCTGATGCTAATCGCAAAGCATTTGTGCAAAAAATGGCAAATGTTTGGAGCACATACGAATCAGCAGTGCCAAAAGATTTTAGAGGATACGTACACGGTGACTTGTTGTTCTTTACAACTCCTCCTGTTAACGACGGCTACTATGAATTTACTCCTAACGTTGTAACATATCGTGTTAAGCAAGACAGCCCAATAGGCAAGGAAATTGCACAAAGTACTTCAGGTGTAGTATTACACCAAAAAGTCGAACTTGACGGAAGCAAGAGTCCAGTTGATGCTACGCAGTTAAACGCAGGCAGGCTATTGATTATGCCGCCAGTTTCGATAACAACTGCACCGAAAATCAAAGCTGACAACCTTGACAAAATTGCTGGCGTTGCTAGCCAACATGCAGCAAGCATTGACAAAATGCTAGACGATGCAACTCTTAAAGCAAATAAACTAGCAAGTTTTAAAGATGTAATATACAAATACATCAACACTAAAACTAAACAAAGACAATTGAACAATTTAGCAGGTGACTGGAACCAGTGGCTAGAAAACGAACCCAAGATAAGTGCACCAATGAAACAACGTATCGGCGCACATGTACAAGATAACAAGCTAGCACTAAAAGCATTGTTTACAATTATTGCTGCACTCATGCAAGTAAAGAATGATATAATTAATCAGCTGGACTCAGCAGAAACTGATGTTCAAGCATATACCAATGGTAAGCGCGGCGGTGAAGGCTATGTAGTTGGTCAAGGCGATAGTAAACTAGTTAACCGTAGTGGATTTAGTGCTGCAAATATGGATAAGGACAGATAAACAATGAAAATTAAACAAATACTCGAAGGCTTATCAGTCGATGAAACGGCATACGGAGATGCTCGATTAGCAGCTATTCAAAAAAACAGAACTGATCGTCTGAACCAAATTCAAAAAAACCGTGATGATAGAAAAGCCGAACTTCAAAAGTCTAGAGATGAACGATCAATTAAAAATCGAAATGTCACTGAGGCAGACGAAGAAGCCTTAACAGAAGCACAGTTTGATGAAGCTGCAGGCGAGAAAGATGCTTGCTATCGTAAAGTTAAATCACGTTACAAAGTATGGCCTTCAGCATACGCAGCAGGCGCACTAGTTAAGTGTCGTAAAGTTGGTGCCGCTAATTGGGGAAATTCAAAGAAATGACGAAGAATTTTAAAGATATAGTTATTCTAATGATTACACTAGGAGTGTTGATACTATTAGGTGTAATCATTATTGGAGATTATTGGGTAGCACTAGAAGAAAATAGACCAGTTGATGAGAGTGTGATTACTCTTATGAAAATGAGTGTTACTGGATTAATTGGCGTTATTGGCGGATATATTGGCGGAAAGTAGAGCAATCATTAAATGGCAATACAAATACCAACCAATGACTATGCAGTAACATACTGTCAGAACTGCGGAGCAGGATCTCACTGCGGTACTAGCAAGTATACACAATTTAAAGATTATGACTGCGACGGCGGCGAATTAAGAGAAGTAATTACATGCAGTCATTGCAGATGTAAAAAATGCACAAAAATAAAAAAATCTAATTAAAATTCCTATAAATACTATTGAATAGGAATAGAAAAATGGAAATTAAAAAGAGAAGATTTAAATCTCTAATTAATGCAGCATTGATTATTTTAATTGCTGTAATAGTTAATGCAAACTATCGCCCAATTCAAGAAAAAATCCACATTGGGATCTATTGGGTCTACGAACATAACGAAACAGTCGGCGATGCACTGTTTGCAGTCAATCGCATCATATTTAACGGTACAAAATTTGACCGTGAAAGACTTACAAAACATGCAATTTATAAAAGTTACCCAAGTGTTGTTTTAATTTCAACACAAAGTGCAGTACCTGGCAACTTCGGCGGTGGAACTGGTACTGGATTTTTTATTAAAGTCAATGACACCGATGCGTATATTGTAACTAACAATCATGTTATAGGTCAAGCATATGTTTCTCCTGCATTATGGAATGTCACAGTTAACACAGCAACGGATATGTGGTCGTACGAGGCTGAAATTATCGGAGTTGATGAAGTTTCAGATATTGCTGTTTTAAAAATTCTAAAAAAAGATAACGAAGAATGGGAAGCTATGGAATGGGAAACATCAACTACTGTTGGTGTAGGTAGTCCTATTACAGTTCTTGGTCATGGCATGAGTTTACCGTGGACGGCTACTAGTGGTATAATCAGCTACAATGGTCGCTTTGGATCTCGTCCGTATAACTTGATGTTGCAAATTGATGCAGTTATTAACCAAGGCAACAGCGGCGGTCCGGTTTTAAGCTCAAGTGGAAAAGTAATAGGTATAGCACAAAGTATACTAAGTCCTGGTAGAAGTATTCCCGGCTGGGATGGTGTAGGCATGGCAGTTAGTTCAGAACAAGCACAACGTTCAATTAAATATATTTTGAGTCCTCAATATGTTTCAAAAGGATATGTTCCGTATGCTAGATATCCATTTAATTTAGGAACGTTTACAGTAGATGATGTTAAGGATATCCCTGAAAAAGATCGTTATTATTCATATTTTGACTATACAAGCCAAGAAGACGATGCAACAGTAACAATAGGTCAAGAAAGCGGATTGTTACAAGGCGATATACTGTTAAAACTCAATGGCGAGGATGTTCGCACAGGCTGGGCTATAATGAAAAAGATTGTTGTAGCATTTCCCGGCGATGAATGGACTGTTACTGTAAAGCGTGAAGACAAAATCCTTGATATTGTTGTTGTTTTACGTGAAATGGACCGCAAGGAACTGTTAGCATCATTTAACCGCGGAAGATAAATCAAAGAACAATAAATAGTTACACAACAAATACAGATTGGCAAAAAACAATGAAAATAAACGATTTAAACACTCTTAGCGAAGGCTTACAATATCATGTTAGCAAAAACTTGCCACTGAGCGAAAACATTTTTCGTCCGGGCAGTGAGGAGTTTTTTCGTTTAATTGATGAAGCAAGATCCAGCTTTGCAGAAGGTAAAATTGATCTTGATTGGTTTGATCAAGAACTACTTAACACAGATATCGGAACTATAGTTGAATTAGCAAATGGCGAAGAAGTTCCACTGGATATTCCGTTTTACGAAGACGAACAGCTAGATGAAGCAGTTCCATATGCAGGTAAAAGCCCTCAATACAAAGGTGTACGCATCCCAACAGACGATACAGTAGATGCTAAAGATATAACTAAAAAATCAAAACAAGTAGATATGCCCTTTGATAATATCGATGATTTTGATTTTAGCAACGTTGACAAAGAAAAACTTAAAAAAGTTGTAGCAGATCAAATAGCTACAATCGATAATGAAAAAACTAGAAAAGTTATACAAGCAAGATTTGGCCTAGGACCTTTCAAAAAAGAGTATACCTTAGATCAAATTGCAAAAGCAATGGGAGTTAGTACAAACACCGTAAGACAACGTGAACAGAAGGGCTTGAGAATGTTAAAGCATCCGAAACGCTCAGGAGAATTACGTGCATTTGCTTTTGAGGCACAGCTAGATGAAGCAGTTCCAGTAGCGGCAGTAATATGGGTACTCAAATGGGTTATCAAACACGGTGCATGGCCAGTACTAAAATGGTTGCTAAAAAAGCACGGTGGCAAAATCTTCGGCGGCGCAGCAATAGCATACTACATTGACCAGGGCTGGGAATGGGTCGAAGACACAATTGGTGCTGAATACGCACAGATGCTAATCGACAATGGATTCGAAATTGGAATGGCAGTGGCATTTATTCTAGGTGCTGTAGCACTTAAAAAAATAATCGAACGTCAAGGCGCACGACTATTCAAAGTAAACGAAGCACTACTAGAAGATGAAGATATGGTTAATGAACTTTGGGGTTTTGCTGCTGGTAGAAGTAAGAAGCGTGAACCTTATAAAAAAGTACCTGAGCCAACAGAACCTAGTATAAGAGACAGAGTAGCAGCAAGGCGCAGAGCCGCAGCAAAAGGCGACAAAGATGCATGGAAAGCAAACAGCAAAGATATCAACGAAGCAAGTAACACAGGCACATACCGTGACGAAGAAAACAACATTGATATAAAGTGGCAGAAGTTATCCAATGGAAGCAATGAATATTTTGACATTGAAGCATACAGAGATGGCAAAAGAGTAGAAATTAATAACCAACAAGCTGATCATTATATCTACATGATCAAACAAGACATGGATGAATCCGTTAACGAAGCTGAGTATCAAGGTAAGACTGTGACACTCAACACACCCAAGCGTGGCGGTAGTAAGAAGTTCTATGTATACACTAAAAACAAAAAAGGCAATGTAATTAAAGTTAGTTTTGGACAACAAGGCATGACTGTAAAAACAGACAACCCAGGTCGTGTAAAAGCATTTGTTGACAGACACGATTGTAAAAACAAAAACGATCGTACCAAGGCTGGTTATTGGAGTTGTAGACTTCCACGTTACAAGAGCCTAGGCATTAAAGGTGGACAATGGTGGTAAAGCCATACAACGACCAACAAATAAATGAAACAACTAAATTAAGAACATTTGATTCGACTGTATCGTCGGACGAACTGGTATGGCACCAAGACCATAACACTAGACAAATAGTTGTTCGCGAAGGATATGGCTGGGCGTTACAGTTAGACAATCAACTTCCTACGCAACTTTTGCCTGGATTAACCTATGTAATCCCCGCAAAAATATTTCACAGAGTACTAAAAGGTGTTGACAACTTAGTTGTTGAAATAACAGAATCTATATAAATTTGCGCTAACATTTCTAATTTTACGTAAGTAATAGTATTATGTAAGGAGACTACTAATGTGCAGTCCATTTGTGCGTAAAGAAGCTAACCGCTTTTACTGGATAGTAAAAGGTTCATTAATCCCCCAGACATGGTCCAACAAAGATGTAGAAGGCATATACTATAGCTATATGAAACGCATCTGGGGCAACCATGAAAATTGTGTCAGCGAAGAAGGATTTTCTTCTGCGTGGGCAGACAGAGAATACGAAGAAATAGATAAAGTAGCTGTATTAGGATACGATTAATAGTTGACAATCAGTGCTTCTTCCTGTAATATATAAGGAATTAAATATATTTAGAAGGTACAACTATGTCAGTCAGAAACTTTACACAAGAAGAAAAAGACAAACTTGCACAATTGATCCGTGAAGGAAGCACAATTATGCAAGAAGTCGAAGACCTCAATGGAGGTCTCAAAGACACAGTAAAAGCAATCGCTGAAGAAATGCAAATCAAACCAGCAGTACTTAACCGTGCTATCAAAATTGCGCACAAAGGCGACTTTGCTCGAGCAAGCGAAGATTATAGTATCCTAGAAGACATTTTGGTAGCAGTAGGTAAAGATTCTTAATGAGTTATGTCGACGCAATAATTGACAGAGAAACTGATCGAATTCATGTAGTAGAACGCATCAATGGCAAAAGGGTATACAATGAATATCCTGCTAATTATGTTTTCTATTACAATGATCCTCGTGGTAAATTTAAAACTATCTACGACACACCAGTGAGTAGATTTGCTACAAAAAGTGGCAAAGAGTTTCAACGAGAAAAGCGAATGCACGATCCAGATAAACTCTGGGAAAGCGATATTAATCCAATTTTTAGGTGTTTAAGTGAACACTATTTGGATGCAGATGCGCCTAAATTAAATGTTGCGTTTTTGGACATTGAAACTGACTACGATCCAGCAAAAGGATTTAGTAGTCCCGAAGAAGCCTTTATGCCGATTACTGCTATTACAGTACACCTACAATGGCTAGACCAATTGGTAACACTTGCTATTCCTCCTAAAGGAATGAGCATGGAAACTGCAAACGAAATTGCAGCACGTTTTGATAACACTATTATATTTTCTAGCGAAGCAGAGATGCTGGAAACTACACTAGACTTGATAGATGATGCTGATATTGTAAGTGGCTGGAACAGCGAAGGATATGATATTCCATATATGGTTACTCGCACTACTAGAGTACTCAGTAAAAACGACACACGGCGATACTGTCTCTGGGATAAATTGCCTAAGAAAAGAAATTTTGAAAGGTTTGGCGCAGAAAACGTTACATATGATTTAATAGGCAGAGTTCATGTTGACTATATGCAATTGTATCGCAAGTACACGTACGAAGAGCGTCATAGTTACAGTCTCGACGCTATCGGCGAGTACGAGCTTGGCGAAAACAAAATTGCGTACGATGGTACATTAGACCAACTATACAATAACGACTTTGAAAAGTTTATCGAATACAACAGACAAGACGTTGCACTACTTGATAAATTAGATAAAAAGCTCAAGTTTCTTGACTTGGCAAATCAACTAGCACACGAAAATACAGTTCTAATGCCAACTACTATGGGTGCAGTTGCAGTTACAGAACAAGCTATCATTAACCACGCACACAGCAAAGGAATGATAGTTCCTAATAGACGCTCGCACGAAGGCAACACTCAAGCAGCAGGTGCATATGTTGCGTTTCCTAAAAAAGGCATGCACGACTGGGTCGGCGCTATCGATATTAACAGCCTGTATCCTAGTGCAATTCGTGCACTAAACATGGGTCCAGAAACTATTGTTGGGCAATTACGTCCTAATATGACTGACGAATACATCCAAAATCATATGAACAACAAGAAAAGTTTTGCAGATGCATGGGAAAACATGTTTGGTACACTTGAGTACGAAGCAGTTATGTCGCGAGATGCTACATTAAATTTAACCATCGACTGGGAGGATGGTAGCAGCGTCGAAGTTAATGGCAGGGATTGTCATGACTTAATCTTTAGCAGCGGGCAACCGTGGATTATAAGTGCTAATGGTACTATTTTTAAATACGATCAAAAAGGTATTATTCCTGATTTGCTGGAGTTTTGGTATGCAGAACGCAAAGTAATGCAAGCTAAAAAACGTGAATCAACTACCCAAGAAGATATTGAGTTCTGGGACAAACGACAGCTGGTTAAGAAGATTAACTTGAACAGTTTGTATGGTGCTATTCTTAATCCTGGTTGTAGATTCTTCGATAAACGCATTGGACAGAGTACTACACTTACAGGCCGCAGCATTGCTAAACACATGGATAGTTTTGTTAATGAAGCTATCACAGGAGAGTATGATCACGTTGGTGACTCAGTTATTTACGGCGACACTGACTCTGTATATTTTAGTGCTTGGCCTATAATCAAAGACGATGTAGAAAGCGGTAAAATAGAATGGAACAAGGAAACTTGTATCCAAGTATACGATAATATCAGTGACCAACTTAACGATAGCTTTCCTGGATTTATGGAAAGAGCGTTCAATAGTCCACGTGAAATGGGGTCGTTAATTAAAGGTGGTAGAGAACTTATTGCTACCAAAGGTTTGTTTATTAAAAAGAAACGCTACGGAGTACTAATCTACGACATGGAAGGCGACAGGCTTGATACAGACGGCAAGCCAGGTAAAGTAAAAGCAATGGGGTTGGACTTGAAAAGGTCAGACACTCCTAAGTTTGTACAAACATTTTTAAGCGACTTGTTGACAAATGTACTCAATGGTACAGACAAGCAAAAAACAATTGAGCATATTAAAGAATTTAAACAACAGTTTAAAGAATTACCAGCGTGGAGCAAAGGAACACCCAAACGTGTTAACAACTTAACAAAGCATACAAAAGTGTTCGAAAACACTGGGCGCTGTGGTGTTGGGCATGCCATGGCTGCTATTAACTGGAATCGAATGCGTAAAATGCACGGAGACCGATATAGCGGCGAGATCACCGACGGGCAGAAAGTAATTGTTTGTAAATTAAAAAGCAATCCGCTAAATATTACTAGTGTTGCGTACCCAATTGACCAAACAAGATTGCCCGAATGGTTTAAAGATCTTCCGTTTGATCAAGGGCTAATGGAGGAAACTATTGTAACGCAAAAAGTAGAAAACCTATTAGGAGTTCTTAACTGGAACTTAAAAGTAGAAGTAGGCAGTAATAATGCGTTTAGCGATATGTTTAGTGTACAATGAAAACTTTAAAACTTAGTGACTTATTAAAGATTAGAGAAAGTATTGCTAGTGTTACTAAAACTCTAGAAAATCAGATTGAGCCATTAAAAGAATCGTTAAATCATAAAAACTTTAAAATCAAGGAAGATTTTACACAAGATTTATTTACGTGTCTTGACTTATTAAGTTTTAATATGTTAAAGGCTAAAATAGATCAAGCCGAAGACGATCAACTAGTCGAAGAGATTAAACAACTCAATGAATATGCTAAAAAATTAAGAAAAGTTGAAAAAGAATTTTTTGACCAACAAGATCATAGTAGACAAAGTTTAGCCAGATACGAATATCTAGTTAATTCAAACTTAATTACAATACAAACACAAATTTCAGAAGTCGGCGAAGATGTTGAGCAGGTAATAAATGAAAAATTTGAAGAATTAAGAATATTGTTTGATAACTTGGAATTACTAGTTGACAATAAAATTATGTTGCATGAGCCAATCGGTGCAGACATTATCAAAAAAGAACTAGACAGTCTTAGAGACATGTTATTAAATGGTGTAATAAAAAAAGCATTTAGTAAATTTGGAATACAAACTAGATCTATGTCCGACGAAATACAAAAACAAAGTGTCAAAGTTGAGTCTACAAAACGCAAAAACATTAAAGATTTGATGTCTGAATCTATTAGACGTAAAGTTATTCAAGAATTTTTTGGTGATACAGAACGTGTTGAATCAATGATTAAAACTATCGACCTTTTAAATAATAGCATACAAACAATTTCTAAAAAAATTGAACATCATATACAAGTTTCTAGAAGTGAATTGATCAAGCAATATAACAAAGGCAATGATATAAGAAATAATAAAAGTATGAAGTATAGTTTTCCTACCGAAAACGATTACTATCAACACAGGCTATCATTTACTAATTTAGAAATTATTAAAAAAATGCCAGGAATTATTGGAAAATCAGTTGACTGGAGATTTCCAATTGCCTATATTGAGCCAAATAGTGCGTCTCTCTTTTCGACACTAGTTGCAAGTGATCCTTTTTATTGGATTGACGACTATAGTTTACCGTATGAAAAACTACGATCAAAAACTAATCCTATTAACCATAGAAAAGTTTTACAGTATACTAGAAAACAGGCAAAAGAATTTATCAAACCAAACAACATATTGATGTGTGTTAATTGGAATAACTTCTTTTATAGTCCTATATTTGAAATTAAAAAAGAAATAAAATTTATGTCAGATCTTGTTATGCCAGGGGGCGTTGTGATGTTTGATTTTATCGACATTTATACTAGTCGCGGCGCTGCTGCTGTTGAAAATTATGGTTGCGTTCCAAGTGACTTCGACTTAATTGAAAAAATATGTGAAGAAAATGATCTAGTACTTGAAAATCGTCTGGACTACGATTTTCATATGTCAACAATTGTTTTTTATCGCAAAAAAGGCAATATACCTGCAACAAATCTCAGTGGCAAGTTAGGTATTGTACAAGATAAAACTTGACAACGTATACAACCTAGTATACACTATACACAATATATTCATAACATAAGGATTAATAAATGAGAGACTATCTAATTGACATTGTCAAGCATACCCTTCCAATGAACGCATTTACACAACTTCGTATTGATGCTGACGCCGATGGTACTGCTATTAGTGCAACAGAAACCGAAAAGAAAATGGTATTACGTGCAAAAACACATGTAAGTATTCCGGAATTTAAACAAACTTTTGGTGTGCCCAATTTGTCATTGATGAATACACTGCTTAACATTCCGGTGTATGATGAAAATTCTACTATTCGTTTGGACACCAAAAGCGATGATGCCGGAAACACTATTCCTTTTAACATTCACTTCGAAAACGATGCAGGCGACTTTAAGAATGATTTTCGTTTGATGAGCCAAAAAGTAATCGAAAGTATTGAACCTAAACTAACATTTAATGCAGACTTGCCAGTGCAGTTTACCCCATCAATTAGCACAATGCAGCGTTTTAAATATCAAGTTAGTGCACACCCTGACGAAAAGAATGTTGAATTCAATATCGAAAACGGTGTAGTGCGTTGTACAGTTGGCGATTCTAGCAGTCACAGTGGCACATTTATGTTCCACAACGAAGGCATTGATGAAAAATCACGTTATACATTCAGTGTTCCAAGTGCATATGTACTAACTGCACTGAATATGGACGGCGACAAGAGCATCAAGATGGGCAGTTTGGGTGTTATGATTACAGTAGACAGCGGACTAATTAGCTATGACTATATTATCCCAATGGTATCTAAATAATAAACTATGGAAACTCTGGACTTAGAAGCTACACAAAAAGACTATGCTGTATTCTTGCCTGCACTCAGTGGCTTTTATGCCACGTTTGTAGGCAAGCAACGGTATCAAGAATATGTAGATCCTGCTAGAGTACCTGCAGGATTTACCAATGGCGTTGAAAGTCTTAACTTTCTTGCTCCCAAAGATGCTGCATTTAGATACCCATGGGCATTATATAGTGCAGGACATGCTAATCTAGACACTACGAAATTAGTTGAAAAAGAAGACATGGTTCGCAATAGAGACCGTAACGGAACATTTCTACTAGGAGATTCGGGTGGGTTCCAGATTGCAAAAGGATTGTGGCCCGGAGAATGGGCAGATCCTAATTGTCCTAAAGCACAAAAACAACGTGAACTAGTGCTTGATTGGATGGAAGAGTACATGGATTACGGTATGGTACTTGATATCCCAACTTGGACTTTTCGCGATCCTAAAGCGTCAGCAGCCTGCGGCATTCGCAGCTATCAAGATGCTGTTGACGCTACTAGAATCAACAATGACTATTTTATACAAAATCGCAAAGGTAATGTAAAGTTTCTCAACGTACTACAAGGCGGCAATCATCAAGAAGCCGATGACTGGTATAGCATTATGAAAGACTATTGTGATCCTAAATTATATCCAGACACACACTTTAATGGTTGGTCAATGGGTGGACAGAACATGTGCGATGTGCATTTGGTTCTTAAACGTATTGTTACACTAATGCATGACGGTTTGCTAGAAGAAGGCTTACATGATTGGATGCACTTCTTGGGTACTAGTAAACTAGAATGGGCACTACTACTAACTGATATTCAACGTGCAGTGCGCAAATATCATAACCCTAAATTTACTATTAGTTTTGACTGTGCTAGTCCTTTCCTTGCTACAGCAAACGGCATGCTTTACACATACAACAAATACCCGAATCGTGACAAATGGAGTTACAAGATGGAAAGTGGTGTAGATGATAAAAAGTATGCTGTTGATTCAAGATTGTTTGGTGATGTATTACGAGACGATGCAGGGTTAACGTTCACTGATGGTCCTATTAGTAAGCATTTAAAAGTAAGTGATGTTTGTATTTACAAACCAGGCGATTTAAACAAAAATGGCAAAGAAGGCAAAACTAGTTGGGATAGTTTTAGCTATTGTTTGCAAATGGGTCACAATGTTTGGGCACACTTGGATGCAGTACAAAAAGGCAACGAACTGTACGACAAAGGCATTATGCCGGGTATGCTAGTGGATGACAGGTATGACGAAATCTTTTTTAGGGATGTAGTTGAGGAAATCTTTTCACACCAAGACCGTAATAAGAGTCTAGCATGTATTGAAAGCTACAGCAACTATTTCTTGCGCATTGTAGGTACTAGGGGATTTACAGGTAAGAAATCAATAAACAGTCAGACTGCGTTTGGCGCAATGTTTTCGAAGGCGTAAAAGATGAAAAGATTTGATGCAGTAGACGGTATTGAAAGTTATACTGTACAAATAGACAATCAAATCGAAGAAGTCGATATTAAACTAAACAGTGAAGTTCGCGAACTGTTAAATTATGTAAAGGATCTTAGAAACTCTAGTGGAATGCATAGTGGCTGGGCATTAGGTACAGAACTAAACAGTATAGTAACAATACTTGCTATGATATACGATGAACGACTAGAAGAAGAAGAAATTAGAGATCGTGTTCCGGCAGTACAAAATGCTTGGGAAAATTATAAATTATTATTGGATATGGTTAAAAAGGAAAATAAACAATGAATCGAGACTATGAGACAGGAACTAGTGATTCAGTTAAAATGTTTACTGGCAAAGAAATTGAGCATACGCCTGCATACGGAATGGAAACATTGTTTGTTGTTGGCCTAGTGCCTTCGGTAGATATTATTAAAACAGCAGAAAAACACAGTGTGAAGCATATCTATCTTGGTGCAAATATGAGTTATAATCCAGACGAAAAGTACGACGATCTGGTATTTCCGCTGTTAAAAGCAGGGTATTGGGTAACACTAGATTTTGACATAAAAGACGTCGAATGGATTTTGGAATCAGGATATACAGAATACAACCAGTTTATCCCAATGATCAGTGCTAAACTTCCTTATATAAGTCAATTAGGATATAATGCTTGCTTAAAATTAGACGACAAGGACTTTGATGCAAGCAATCCAGGTGTATGGGTACATCGTGTACACAACTTAATGGACAAAAACTGCTATACAACTTGGAGTCAATACAAAGAAGATAAACCATTAGAGACCGAAAATGATTAAATTTTTTACAATACTGGTATTATTTTTATCATTATCTAGTGTAACAATTGCACAACAGATAGTACCAGCTTTACCAAAAGCGCCACATGCGCCCGCAAAACCTATACCACCGGAAGACATTCCGCAAGCCGAGTCAACTGAATGGTTGCAGTTTCATACTTCCTTTGTGTGCAATGTCCACCAAGTAATGTTTAATTTAACAGAAGGTCTTGGGCAAAAAGCTCAAGTAGGCGGGCGTACACAAATCACTAGTTCACGTACAGGAAAATCAATTGCTGGAAGTATGTTGTTTTCTGTAAACGAAAACGAAAGCGAATGGTCTATACTTGTTGTTTTGGAAAATGGCATAACTTGTATGTTAGCTACAGGATCTACTTACACTGAGTTCTAAGATAAATACCTAGCAATCAACAAAGGTATTTTCAATGGATTTCCAAACAGCAAACGTAGCAGCCCAGGGCGCCCTGCTATCATATAAAGATAGAAGTGGTAAGCAAGATTTCTTAGACCTAGGGTTTGTAACACATAAATTTATAAACAAAAATGGTGCACAAGCACACCTTGTAAAAAATAGCAAAGACGCATTTATCTTCTGTAGAGGCACTGAAGCAACTGAGCTAAACGATCTGTTAGCAGACCTTAATTTATTTCCTAAAACACACGGCGAAGGCTTTGTGCACAGTGGTTTTAGAAGCGAAGCACGTAAAATATTAAATGATGTTAAACTGTTTGTGGAAAGAAACAAGCACTTAAATTTAACAATTGCAGGACACAGTTTAGGTGGTGCTATGGCAACATACCTTGCGCAAGAACTACACCATGCAGGATATACTGTTAGTTTGTACACATTCGGATCTCCGAGAGTAGGCGATAACGATTTTTGCAATTGTATGGTTGACATTCCACATTGGAGATTTGTAAACAACAATGACATTGTTACCAGAGTTCCTCCAATAGCATTGGGGTTTAAGCACAGCGGTACAATCAAATATATTAGCTACAGTGGCAGTGTAAAGCGATTGTCTTGGGGTCAACGAATCGTTGATCAACTTAGAGGACGCTTTAGAGCACTATGCAAATTCCAACTGTTCGATGGAGCATTTGATCATAGTATGGAATTATATAGTAAAAAAATTAAAAAATATGTTGACAATCAAAAATAATACCCGTATAGTATACATATTAACAAACTAATTTCAACCCTTAATAAAAGTGTAAGTTATGACACAAAGAACAAGCCTTATTTGGGTTACCTTCCAGAAAGAAGGTATACACAAATATCCAGCAGCACTAGAAGATCCTAAACTTGCTACTGGTGATGAATATGATGTAAGTTTCTTAGGATACCCGCATCGTCATATGTTTAAATTTAAAGTTAGTATCGAAGTATTCCACGATGATAGAGATATTGAATTTATCCAGTTTAAACGCTGGTTAGAATCTCTATACGCCGACGGCGTGCTAGAACTCGATTACAAAAGCTGCGAAATGATCGCAGATGACCTATATCAAACCATTAACAATCGCTATCCAGGACGTTCGATTGAAATCGAAGTAAGTGAAGATGGCGAAAATGGTTGCATCAATATTTACACTGAAGACTAGGAGGAATTAATGTCTCAGCATAAACAAAAACCAGTAAAGCAAGTATTTGACGATCTCGATGAATATCTTGCATGGTGTGTTGAATACGGTTATGTATTTGACGAAAAAGATTTGTATAAACAAAACTCAAATTGGAGTTACTTTCAGCGAAATCGTCATGGCGATCGATATGTTCGTAACAACTGGATTCGAGATTCTAAACAATTTGTTCGTGAGCAATCATTCAATAACACAGACAGGCGTGAACAATCGTCATATCGGAAATAATACATGATTAACATTTTCTTTGTTCCTGGAATGTTTGGAAGTACTATTGAATTTATTATCAAAAACTTTTCCAACGAGTTTTCCAATGATGAAGAAGATTTAAACAATTATATATTAGAGGATGGAAGTCTACATAGTTATAAAAAAGAGTTCCATCCTTGTACAATAGACGCACTAAAAGAAATCACTAGTATGTCAAGCACAGAAAAACGTGTTAATACTCCAATATACCCAACTCCCGACGGTAAATTCAATGAACTGCTCGATACTGTTATAAGCAGAGATTTTCTATTAAACAAAAATATATTAATACATAGTCCAACTCAAACTGCATCTGAACTTAATATGTTTTTCCAATATTATAAAATTGCAATAGGATCAAACGGTCACCACAACGGAATGGGTGTGTTCTTTGACGGTCCAAATGCTAATGCAAATGTAGTACGCTGGAATGAAAAGTATTGCACGTGGCAAGATATGAAAAAATGGGAACTACGTGAATGGTTTAGTATGTTTTACGAAGCATGGTTATCACAATGGATTGATAGTGCAACAGAAGCACCTAGTAGTTTTCTAAAACTTACAAATACAGAAATGCTAGATAATCCAAAACAATTCATGAACACTATTTTTAATTATTGCAATTTAACTTGGAATAATAAAGATATTGACAATTTCCTAAATATCTGGCATACTAAACAGAATGTAATTGTAAACAAATTCAATGAGTGTTATTCTATTCTAAATAATATTATCAACAACAATGACACAACTTGGGAAGAACTAGACTTTATTCAAGAAGCAGTATTACAAAAAAAACTGCGAGATCACGGTTACAAAATCAAATGCTGGGAGTTGGACAAATTTCCAACTAGCACAAAACAATTATACAACCTATTAGAAAAGGTGTAACATGAGAAAACTATTTTATATGGGTCTAGAGCCTTATGAAGGCAGGTACACCCTCCAGCTAGAGGAATGGTCACGTCGAGCGTTTAGTCGTCGCGGAATTGACTGGGTAAACGTACCGGGCAAAACTATCGATAACACTAAAGCTATTAGTGTTGGGCAAGTACTGGATGCACACGGGCGCAGTTACTTTGGCATGAGTCAGATGATGAATCTTGTACAAATGATGCGTGAAGGTGAATGCACTGGCGAGGATGTTGTTTTCTTTGAAGACATGTTTCAACCAGGCATGGAGTCGCTTCCATATATTATGGATCAGATTCCAGAAGAGCAGCGCCCTAAAGTATGGGTACGTTGTTTAGCACAAGCTGTAGATCCTGATGACTTTGTTCATGTTTGGGGTATGGGCAAGTGGATGAGTTTGTATGAAGAAATGTGCAACGAGTTTGTTACTGGCGTACTAGCAAGTAATGAAGAAATGATTGCTAACATGAAAATTGCAAACTGGAAAGCTCCCCTTTATAATATTAGTGGACTAGCGTTTGATAAAAACGAAGTACAAGAGCGTGTCGATGTAAACATTAATAGTTGGGAACAACGTGATAATCGTGTAGTGTTTGCTGCACGGTTTGATCAAGAAAAACAACCCGACTTCTTTATGGATATGATTGAAGAATGGTACGGTACTCCGGGCACACCCGAAGTAGAATTTGCTATTTTGCAAGGTGGACCTCTGCGCAGCAACAATCAAAAGTATATTGATAGAGCACGTAAGATGGAGGAACGTGGACAACTTGTCATCTACGAAAATCTTAAAAAAGACGAATACTACGATATTTTAAATCGTAGTAAAGTTTTGTTCAATTGCGCATTGCAAGATTGGACAAGTAATACGGTAAGTGAAGCAGATGCATTGGGTTGCAATGTGCTATTCCCTGCTTATCGTAGTTTCCCAGAAATCTTTGCAAACGATTACACACGTTTGTATGTTCCTTGGAGTGTTGAGGATGCAATGAACAAACTAGAAAAATTGTTAATTGCTCCACATAACGACTTAGGAAAGATTTCCGATTGGACTAATGCGACCATTGACCGTTATATTGATATTATGCAAGGCAACGGCGAACAATGGCGTAGAGATAGTAACCGCTACAGAGATTATGTAGCAACAACAAAATACTGATAAGGAGAAATAAATGTCAGATTCAATTCACGAACAAATCGTATCAAACTACGAAGATTACCTCAAAGAACATGCTGCATGGGAAGACAAAGGTGTAAAAGCCGCGGCTGCTCGTGCTCGTAAATCACTAGGCGAAATTGGCAAACTAACTAAAGCACGCCGTGCCGAAATTCAAGATAAAAAGAACTCTATGTAACATAGAGGCACTCGCACAAGGAGTTACTAGTGCCAAATTACAAACAATTAACTGAGTTTGAACATGCCTTGAGTGAGTATACGGGTGCACCTTATGTGGTATTAACCAGTAGGTGCACCCATTCTATTGAATTATGCATGCGGCTTAACAATGTTAAGCATGTAACTATGCCTAGACATACATATATAAGTGCACTAATGGCATGCTATATTGTAGGTGCTACAGTAGAATTTAACGATGACGTTTGGGAGTATGAATATTGTTACGGTGGTACTAATATATGGGATAGTGCAAGAGCATTTGATCAAAATATGTATAGGTCCGGACAAATTCAGTGTCTGAGCTTTGGTCCACAAAAAAGGTTGGAATTAATGTCCGGTGGTGCTATACTGTTAGATAATAAACAAGACTACGAAGCATTAAGAGCTATGGCATACGATGGAAGACTTCCGGAATACAACCCGTGGCATACGCAACCAAAGTGGCGCATTGGATATCATTATAATATGGTGCTAGAAGTTGCAGAGCTTGGATGTAATATGTTAAAAAATAATCAACTAAAAACATTAGAATCACAATTAGTTGATTATCCGGATGTAAGCAAATTAGAAATAGAGATTTAAAAATGTCAGAAAATATACTAGTAACAGGTTATGCAGGATATATCGGTAGCCACATTTGTAAAGAATTAACCAAACAAGGTTATACTACAATCGGTGTAGATACTCAGCCCGCCGATGACGAAGTGTTTAGAAAATACACAAAGTTTAGATATACTTGGGATTTTGGCGATGAAGTATTTGTAGACATACTAAAAAAACACAACATTACCAAAGTAATACATACTGCGGCTACGAGTTTAGTTGGACCAAGCATCAAAGATCCAGATAGTTATTATACTAATAATGTTGATAAAATGCATAATTTTTTAAATAGTTGTCGCGAAGCTGGTGTACAGCGTATTGTATACAGTAGTAGTGCAGCAACATATGGCGACGGTCACGAAGTCTTCTCAGAATCAATTGTATCAAACCCAATTAGTCCGTATGGTCGTACTAAATTGATCGGCGAATATTTAATCGACGATTACTGCCGAGCATATAATATGTCCGGTGTTGGTTTGCGTTACTTTAACGTATGCGGTGCAGATCCTGAAGTTGAGTTTGGTCAGCGCAGCAAGCCAAGTCATATTATCAGTGTTGCTATGACTAGGGCAATTAAGGGCGAAAGTATGACAATCAACGGCGATGATTATCCAACCAAAGACGGAACATGCGAGCGTGATTATATCCATGTTGTTGATGTTGCTAGAGCAAACGTACTGGCACTCGAAGCAGAGCTCGATGGCTTTGTTGCTGTAAATATCGGTAGCGGATTGGGTTACAGCAATCGACAAATTGTAGATAGTATAAATGAATTTACAGACTACAAGCTAGATTATAATTTTGGTCCAGCTAGACCGGGTGACCCAGCAAGACTTGTATGTGACAATGAGCTTGCCAAGCGCACATTAAACTGGAACCCGGAATATAGTAATTTACAAACTATAATCAAAACCGCAGAAAAATGGCACGAAAAACTCCAAGGTTAAATATTAATAATGTTCCACAAAGTAGAAGAATTTGAAAATCAAATAGCAGAATTTTACGGTGCTCCGTATGCTGTTGCAACAGACTGTTGCACACACGGTATTGAACTTTGCTTGAGGTATACTAATGTAAAATCATGTTCATGCTATAGAAATACTTATGTAAGTGTGCCAATGACATTGTCCAAATTAGGCATAGATTGGAAATGGCACGACAAAATAGAATGGAATGACTATTACTATATTCCAGGTACTAACATAATCGACGGTGCAGTATATTGGAAAAAAGATGGATATATCAAAGATGCATTTACTGTATTGAGTTTTCAATTTAAAAAACACTTGAATTTAGGCAAAGGTGGTGCTATACTATGCGGAACACTAGAGGACTACACTAATCTTAAAAAAATGAGTTACGATGGCAGGCTGCCGGGGATAGATTGGGAAAAACAAGATATTGATACAATTGGGTATCATTACTATATGACTCCCGAAACTGCAATAATTGGATTAGAAAAACTGCCCGCTGCAATAGCAGCCCAATCAAAAGAACGAGACTGGACAACTTATCCAGACGTAAGCAAATTAAAGGTATTTAATGGGAAGTATTAACGAATGGTCGCAACTTAAAAAAGTTATTGTAGGTGTAGCAGACTATGCAAAAATACCTCCAATGACTAAAAGTTTACGTTGTGTCAACTATGCTGATCAAAAAGACACTAGCGATATTGTTCACGGACTTTATCCACAACAAGTAATTGATGAAGCAAACGAAGACCTCGAAACATTTGTAGATTTTCTTAAAAGCGAAAGTATTGAAGTAGTTCGCCCTGACAGGAACGATGTAGAATATTACAATTACTGTCCTCGTGATGTATTGCTGAGATACGGAGATATGACATTAGCAGCGCCAATGAGCTTAGAAGCAAGGCAACACGAATGGAAAAACTATTTAAAATGTGCTGCACCAATTGCAATTAGCGAAAGGCAATCTTATGAAGATCAACAGTATAACGATGGTTGTATTGGCGATCGAGATCAATTAGCACTAAATGAATACACTCCTATGTTTGATGCAGCAAATGTAATAAGAGCAAATAACGATTTGTTGTATCTTGTAAGTAATACCGGAAACAAGCTAGGTGCTGAAAGTTTAAAAAGAATTCTTAATCAACCAAAAACTCCGTGGGAAGACGAAAAAGATATTAGAGTGCATCTGCTAGAAGGTGTATATAGTTACATACACATAGACAGTACTGTTGCATTTTTGCGTGAAGGATTAATGTTACTTAATCCTGAAAGAATAAAATCAAAAGATCAACTGCCCGCGCCGTTTTGTAACTGGGATGCTATATTTTGTCCGGAGCCGGTAGATATAGGATATTACGGCAATTATTGCAATGCCAGTACCTGGATTAATATGAACCTTCTTAGTATCAATGAAAATTTAGTATGCCTAGAAGAAAACCAAACTAACTTAGCAAAAGAGTTAGAAAAATATGGAATAGAAAGCAAACTATTACCTACACGACACCAAAGAACATTAGGCGGTGGGTTTCACTGCGTAACATGTGACTTAGAAAGATTATAAAGGAAAAAATCATGGACATGGCACCACAATTAACAAAAGCTGCACGTATACACGCCGAGGGCGACTTAGAACGTGCAAAAACTAATATTATGGTATATATGAATAGTTCAACTGGCATTGGAGAACACAGTGATATTGTTGAGACTATTCAAAAAGAACTCGATAAGATGGCAGAGGCACATGATCGTATTGAAATGATTGAGAAATATTTTTCGTGACAAAAAATGTATATCTTGTGCATGTATCAGATTCGTACGGACCTAATAAGTTTTTACCACTAGCAATTGGATATCAATGGTGCTATGCTGATACTACAAAATATGCTCTTAAAGATGTTTTAATCGAAAAAACAATTCCTAAACAATATGTAGCTACTATGGAAGACCCTTATTTGGTAGCCATGAGTAGTTACATTTGGAATTGGGAATATAATAAAGAACTAGCAACACAAATTAAAAAAAAGTTTCCTAATTGTAAAATCATTACAGGTGGTCCGCAAATTAGTAAACATGATCCAGATTTGTGTAAAAAACTACCAATGTTCGATTGTTTTGTACACGGCGAAGGTGAAGATGCCTTCGCCGATATTCTTGCTGGAAAAAATTGGGACGATATTCCAAATGTACAAACTCCATCTAAGATGGCTAAACCTGCACAGCGTAGACGAAATATTAATGACATACCTAGTCCTATACTTGAAGGATTTTACGATCCAATTATGGCAAAGTACCCTAAGGATACTTTGTGGCAAATTTCTTACGAAACATTAAGAGGGTGCCCTTATCACTGTGCTTTTTGCGACATTGGAGATAGTTATTGGAACAAACTAACACTATTTGACATTAATCGTGTAAAAGCAGAAATTGATTGGATGGGAGAAAATCGAATCGAATATGTTGGTGTTTGTGACAGTAATTGGGGATTACTTGATCGCGATAAAGAAATTACACAATATATACTAGATACAAAAGCCAAATACGGATATCCTAAATGGTGGGACGCTGCATGGGCCAAGAACAATGTTGATAGAAACTTTGAAATTGCAATGCTAAACAAAAACAGCGGCGAAAATATTTTTAAAGGTGTTACGTTTGCTATGCAAAGTTTTAACAATGCTACACTTGAAGCTAGCGAGAGATTTAATATAAACGATCAGCAAGTAGAAACCTATTTAAAACGGTATCAAGAAGAAGGAATTCCTACATATAGCGAACTTATCTGGCCAATGCCTGAAGAAACATACGATACTTTAAAACAGGGTATACAACAACTCATTGACTTAGGACAAGATAGTTTTTTAATGATCCATCCTCTTGTTATTACAGATAATGCAACAATGGGAAATGCGCAATATCAGAAAAAATATAAATTAGAAGTTAAAAATGTTCCGCTTGATACTTATTATTTAAGTGCTAACGATTTAGAAAATTATATAGTAGAATATACTGATGCTGTATACAGCACAAGAACCGCAGACTGGAACATTGTTCTCAGAGGCAACATGTATGCATGGATACTCATATTGATGTATTACTATGGTTGGGGTCATTACCTAGCAAAATATATGCGTAAACAAGGAATAGACGAAACTGATTTTTTTGAAAGCATGCTAAGTTGGATAGAGAATCCCAAGAACAGTACATTGTTGTATAAAGAATACAAAGAAACAAAAGAACACATTCATAATGCATTTCATATAAAGCAACTATGGGGAAGGCAAATTCGCGGTCCAGAAGACATATACTGGGAATATAAAGGCGCAAGTAGTTGTATTTTGCACGACAATAAAAATACTTTGCAAAAAGAACTAGTAACTTTTTTAAAAGATGTGTATAATATAAAAGATGCTGAAAGTATTGTAGCACTTAACTTAGCAATGACAAAAGATAAAGATACCCAGTATCCAATTCAATTTGAAACAAAATCAAATATTGCACACGATATGTTAGGTATAAACAGCGACATTGTAACAATTGATCACAACGACAAATCGACTGTAGACGATTCATGGTACTTTAAAGCCTATCATTGGAATAGAAAACTTAGTTATTGGAAATGTAATGCAAGCTAATACAGAAAATCTTGTTTATATTAGCAGTTGGGACGAAGCAACTTGGACACTTGATTTTAATCAAAGATACTACATAAACAAAGTATCGATTAAATGGAATGACCGAGCTGAAGTTCGAAGCTGGATTAACCAATGTTGTCAGGATTGTGTTTATATTTGGAATGGTGTTGTTCCGTCATCAGAAGGTGACACAAGGAGGTTGACACCTGACTCTGAGAAATGTTATATTATGTTTATCAATGACGAAGATCAGACAATGTTTTTTTTAAAATATGCCAAGAGATTCAAAATAATTAATTTCAATAACAATCTTGAAAAAGCATTTCGAGACAGCAGATCATAATAAATACCTAACAGTGGACTAAAACAGGGATCGCCCCACTATAAATATTCCGCCCCCTCAACCAACGAGGTAAAATATGGCTTATTATAGCACAAAAACTTACGGGCACAATATTGGATTAAGTGCCTGCTTTAGACAACCCAAAGCACATTCACACTGTAGATTCCTGCACGGATACAGTCTACAGTTTAAATTTACATTCTCAGCAGAATATCTTGACGAAAAAAATTGGGTTGTTGACTTTGGAGGATTGAAGCCTCTCAAAGTATGGCTTGAAGATACTTTCGATCACAAAGTTGTACTGGATAAAAACGATCCAGAAATGGAATCATTTGAATTAATTGCACTAAAAGGACTTGCCGAACTAACTGTACTAGATGGTGTAGGCGTAGAGCGTTTTGCATATCATGCTTGGGCGTTTGCTAATCAACTTGTTAGCGAAATGACAGAAGGTCGTTGTCGTTGCGTAGAAGTAGAATGTGCAGAACATGGTGCAAACTCGGCAATTTATAAATCAACATAATTTAGTTGACAAACAATCTAAATAATACTATTATTGTAACAATAGACATCCTCGTCAATAACTCGGAGAATTAAATGACAAAAGCAAACGAAATTGCAAAACGTATCACTGACGCCGGTGATAGATATTGGGCAGGTGATAACATCTCTGCACATATTAAACAAGGCGAAAAACAACAACTAATTGATGAAGCAACTGTAAGATTTGAATCAGTGCTAGATGCACTTGTTATTGATCGAGACACAGATCCAAACTCGCAAGGCACAGCACGTAGGCTTGCTAAAATGTACTTTAATGAAATTATGGCAGGACGTTATGATCCTATGCCTAGCGCAACAGCATTTCCCAATGACGGTGTAGATCGTTATGATGGTATGCTAGTTGTGCGTAGTGAACTTAAAAGTATGTGTTCACATCATCACCAACCTGTATCGGGTGTAGCCTACATTGGTATTATTGCTGCTGACAAGTTAATCGGACTCAGCAAGTACACACGAATCGCACAGTGGTGTGCTAGACGTGGAACACTACAAGAAGAACTTGCTAACGATATTGCTCGCGAAATTCAGTCAGCAACAGGCGCAGAACACTTGGGTGTTTATATCCAAGCAACACACGGCTGTTGTGAAAATCGTGGCATTATGGCACACAGTAGTTTAACACAAACAACTGTGCTTAAAGGTTCATTCAAAGACGATTCTGGTACAAAGAAAGAGTTCTTTGACAATATCAAACTACAACAGGAGTTTAGTTGCTAATGAGTAAACAAATTTATATCCGTGGCAGTAACTACGGCGGTGAATTAACAATCGGCGAAGTTACAAAAGAGTTTGTAGAGTACTGGCAGCCTATTGTCAAGGAAGAAGGCGATGGTCGTCTTGTTGATCATTTAATGACATTGGATGTATGGGACGAAGAACCCGAAGATCAAGATGGTTTTGACAAGGATAGTCCTCCTGTTTACGAGGATATGGAAACCTGGAATAACTGGCACGAGTGCGATGATTTTCACCATGAAAATAGCAGTAGTGGCACAGAGCTTTGGGTGTTCGAAGGCAGCGGAGCTGACTACGACTGGGATACCCGTGTAGAATTCGAGCCACATCAACTGTATTCACGTGAATGTTACACACAAGAAGAACCAACAACAAAACACAAAGACGATAACAGTGTTCCTGTGTTGGTGTTTTATTCAAGCGAAAAGGGCGACTTCGGAGGTTGGGAGATTGAACTAGCCAACGACGAAGAGTTTGATCCAAAAAAAGTAGCAGTCAGCATTGCCGAAACCGACCAGGGCGAAATGATCGAACGTTTATGGTATGATAAAAAAGAGTATGATCAGGATTACGATTCAATTGACACACGTGGCAAAGGATATTATGCTGGTGTTGCGTACTTTAACACACGTTGGCAAGATCCGCATTTAAACGAAGAAACTGACAAGGAAATGTGGGACGAGGCTTGGGAATACTATGACGAATCGTTGGAGGGAAATAGTTGACAAATAAAGAACCATATCGTAAACTAACTGATAATAGCTGGCTTATTACTGTACAAGAAAATGGCAAAGACAAAGAGCTATTCATTGAATTTCCTCCCGATGCTCTTAACCAGGTCGGGTGGGACGAAGGCGATACGTTACTTTGGGAAGAACTACCCGGCGGAACGTGGCAAGTAACAAAGAAAAATGAAGAAAGCAAAGACAAATGATAGAAGCACCAGTATTTGAAAAAGGCTATCCTAGTTATGAAGCAGTTAACAGAAAGCCAGCTATGAAACTAAGATATTCAGAAGCATTTTACAGTGTGCAAGGTGAAGGCAAGTTTGTAGGAGTGCCTAGTGTATTCCTGCGTACATTTGGTTGTAACTTGCGTTGTATGAACTTTGGGCTTGGCAAAGATGAGCCTAGTCGTACTGAAAAACATGCTAACGGGCAACGTTACAACGAAGAAGTAAAAGCATTGCTCGATGCCGGAGTACATGAAACTACAAAAGAGTTTAACGACTTGCCTATTATCCACACTGGTTGTGATACATACGCAAGTATCTATCCTGAGTTTAAACACTTTAATAAAGAAGCAACAATCGAAGAAGTAGTTGAACACTTGCTATCGCTTACACCCAATGGTAAATGGGTACAAGACAACGGACAAGATGTTCATCTTATCTTAACAGGCGGAGAGCCATTGCTTGCTTGGCAACGACTTTATGTAGAACTATTCGAACACCCACGTATGAAGGATTTAAAAAATGTTACATTTGAAACAAACACTACACAACATCTACACGACGATTTCTTTGCGTATCTCAACAACCAAGAACGATTTGAAGTCACTTGGAGTTGTTCCCCAAAACTTAGTGTTAGTGGAGAATCTTGGGAAGATGCTATTAAACCTGATGTTGCTAGTGTGTACAACAGTGTTGACGGTAGTAACATTTATTTTAAGTTTGTTGTCGCTGACGAAGATGATTTTACTGAAGTCAAAAAAGCTGTCAGTGCTTATCAAAGTGCCGGGGTACAATGTCCAGTATATCTTATGCCGTTGGGTGGACGCAGTGAAGAATACACCCTCAATGTTAAAGACGTTGCTGAAGCGTGTATGGCAGAAGGATGGAGATTCACCCCAAGACTACACATCAGTCTATTCGGAAATGCCTGGGGAACTTAACGAAGGGTTGACTGCTAAAAAAGATTACTATAACAATCAACATAAAAAAGCAATGAATGCCCCAATAAACCCAGACAAATTACGAAGTAAAGGGTTGTAAAACTTTAAAAAAGTATAAATAAAAACGAGCAACGCCAGTAGCAATACTGACGTCACTACTAAACTTCGACGTTATGCATGTTATGCATCTGTTAACCCAGCCTAGAGCGATATTGATCGCAAGACGCCGAATAAAGTGCATATAGAGTTACACTCTATTAGTTCGTTTTTTAACTAAAAGTGTAAGTGAATATATGGCTGTTGAATCTTTATCTATTTTAACCTATTTCCTTCCTCATTTAATAGGGATAAGTCTTGGTTTAATATCTGGACTTATCCCTGGCGTGGGCAATTTTGTACTAATGCTTTTAATTTGGCCATTACTTAGCAAACTTGGTATTTTTGAATTGCTCATGATGTATGCTAGTATGGCAGCAATAAGCCAATACATTGGCAGTATACCTGCTATTGTATATGGCATTCCAGGCGAGAGCAGTAGTTACCCAGCAGTAGCAGAAAGCAAACGTCTTACTACAACAACACAAGTAAGCCAAGCAATTAGTGGTAGTGCTTTTGGTAGTGCAGCAGGTAGTATGCTAATAGTGATATTATGCTATACATTTGCAGAATACACAGACTTAATCAAATACTTTTACAATACAAAGATACTAGTTGGATTATTGCTAACAGTAACTTTAGTAATGATCTTTACTGTTAACAATCGTTGGTATATTAATGTGTTGCTAATAGCAAGTGGATTGCTATTAGGTCTAATTGGTTACAACAGTTATTTAGGTATCAACTTTGCAACTTTTGGAAACATGTATTTGTATGCAGGACTTCCGATGCCGGTTGTGTTGATTTGTTTATTTGCGATACCGCAGATGATGCATCACATCAACAGTGATGTTGATAAAAAAATAGGCAAAGCGTACGACCTAGGAAAACTTTATATACTAAACCCGCTAGCACTAGTAGGCAGTACACTAATTGGATTCTTTGGTGGTCTTATCCCTGGACTAACCACAGTGTTTTCTAGTACCGCAGCATACAATGTTAGTATGATGTTTACAAAAGATCCGGTTAAGCGTATTGTTGTTAGTGAAACTGCTAACAATGCAGGTGCGTTTAGTATGCTATTACCACTGTTGATTTTTGGGGTTCCGCTAATCGGCAGTGAAGCAATATTATTGTTCTTGATGGAACAAAAAGGCTATAATCTAGTACAGTACAAATTTAGTGACTTTTTGCCGCAACTAGCACTTGGGCTTGCATTGGTTAATCTGGTTGGTTTCCTTATTGCTTGGCCATTGAGCAGAGTAGTGCCAATTTTCTATAAAATAAATTTAAAAATACTTTTATCTTTATTGATTTTTGCATTATTCTGTGTTACCCTATACACAGGTTATATGAATTACAGTATGCAATATTATTTTGTATGCTTTATAATTTTAGCGCCCATTGGAGTGCTATTACGAAATGTGGATACTTTACCGTTGGTGTTTGCATTTATTATCCACAACAAACTAATCGACGGTACATTCAGACTATATCAATTAATTAACTAGGAGAAAAAAATTGATCAAACAACTACTAACCGCAGCAACCGTTGCACTCACATCAACTACAGCATTTGCTGACGATTTAACTATCTTAAACAGTGGTAGTAAAACTGGCGGCTTTAGTATGCAAAGTACAGCATATTCACAGGACCTTGCAGGCGCATACGATGTTACACTGGTGAATCCAGGCGATCGTTGTGTAGCACTAGGCAGTTTGTTGCTAAACATTTCTGGTCCGGTATTGATGCCGTGGGCAAGCGATTACGAAGCAGTAGGTCGCGACGGAGGATGTGTAGTATTTGATGTCACAGACCCAACAGTACACGTATTGCGTTACGATAGTGCACCACTTTATGTATGTACACGTGGCGGCAGCATTAAAGCAGACAGTGGTCGTGTAGCACACACAGTTCCAGTAGATGGTCCACTTGCAGCAATTGTACGTGAATTTAACAACGAGTTTGGTACATCGCATAGTCCAGTTGTTTATGATGGCTCAGGTGATGCTCGTCTAGCACTTATTAACGGTGAGGTAGACTATGCTCTACTGAGCAAGAAGCATGTATTAGTTGTTACCGAAGCAGACGCAACAATTACATGCGATCAAAGTCTGGCAAGTGCAGGTCCGGATAGTCTTCCAGCAGAAACTGGTAACCAAAAACTAGCATTTGGTTGGGACATGGTATGGATGGCAATCAACATGTCAGAATCTAAAGCACGTGAACTACAGCGTAACATGATGATGTCGCACTTAGACTGTACAAGCGCAATTGGCACATGGACAAAGTGTAACAGTGTATACACAACCAACTGGAATCTTACAGTAGACGAAATTGTAGGACGTTGGGAACCAATGGTAAAAAGTCAACAACAATGAAAACAACAAAACCAATAGGATTTACTATTCCGGAAAATCGTATTGATCCAAAACCGGCTGTTCCAGATTCAATTCTGGAACAGCATCCTTGGCACTGGGATCCAATGAAGCCGGATCACACAGACCGTGAAGACAGTTACATGGGCAACCTTGACGTAGACTTTGACTGGGAAGACCTAGCACAGTATGCTATCAATCGTGCAAATACTGTCAGCAACGGACAGCCAGAAAAGTTTTGGCACTACGACTATGATACTGAGACTATCTATCATAGCACGGACAATGTCAATGACGCACCTATTAGAGAACAAGCTCTATTAGCATTACGCAACAATACACACACTGCAGAAAACTCACAGTACTTCAAATGTGCTAACGAGGATTTTGGCGAATGGGAAGAACCACTACGCAAATTGTTTCCAAATCTAAAACCGGAAACAATGGGTATTAGTTTGTTTATTCAGCCACCAGGACACACTATTTGGAGTCATGTAGATACCTACAGTAGCTTCATCAGACGTGTAGGAGGTAAGCCAGACTATAGCAGACTAAGACGCTACATGGTATTTGTGCGTCCTTGGGATTATGGACACTTCTTTCATTATGGCAATCATTGCTTTAATCAATGGAAAGCAGGTGAGTGCTGGGATCTAACCCCAGGTGTTTACCACGGTAGTGCCAATGCTGGTGTAAGTCCTAAACTGACTATTCATTGGAGCGGAGAACTAAAAGACGATGCTTAAAGAAGAGTTTACACGCAATGACTTTACTGACTTTTTGGATAACAGGAATTATGATCTATCGGAACATTATGAACTAGAACCAAAAGTTAAATTAGATATTGACCCGGATGATTGGTTTGAGTTTTTGGAAAAGAATTGGTACACAGGGCTAACCATGCACTACGAACCAAGACATGTACTTGACGCTACCAGCAACGAACAAACTGCAATGGCAAATCGTTTTGGGTATCATAGCGGTAATACTTTAAAACGTGACTGGGGCAAAAACATACCCCAACACGATGCATTGTTTAAAGAAATGGTTGGAAAAGAAAACTTTGACCGACTAGGAATGGATCCAGCTACAACGGCTGTAAGACTACTATGCTTTACTCCAGGCAACATACTCCCGGTACACTGGGATGGATTTGAAGGATGGGGTAGCAAATATAGCGACAGTGGTAAAACACCTATGCGCTATATTGGGTTTATCAGTCCATGGAGCTGGGGACATTATCTACAAATCCACGATAATGTTATTACAAATTGGGAACCGGGCGACATGTATTGTACACCCAGCGGCGTATTGCACAACAGCGGCAATGGCGGAATTGTTCCCAAAGTTACGCTAACATTTACAGGATTAATCAATGAATAACACTGTACTAATAGGTGCAACTGGATTCTTAGGATCTTATATAGCAGAAAACTATCCTGTTAATATTTGTTCATTACGCTTCGAGGACAGTTTAGATAACTGGACCAAGTTTGCAATTGATACAGGACCAGTTGATCGTGTATTATTGTTAAGCAGAGCCTGTCAAAAAACACATCCAAGACGAACTGTAGATACAATGCTCATGGAAGTGGAAGGCATATCAAAAATACTACAAGCATTTCCTAACAGTCATATTGTGTATACTAGCACAAAAGTGGTATACGGGTTAACTGATAATGATGTTAGGCCCGTGTCTAGGAAACAAATTACTGACTGTCTACTACAGTCTATCCATGAAAATCCGATAAATACAATTGTTAATTTGCCGGATAAAAGTTTTTTAAAAGGAAACTTAACTGATCTGAGCGTAGAACACCAGCTATATGCGCAAACCAAGTTGGTGAACGAAACTTTGATTAAAAATTGTGCAAGCACATATTCCATATATCGTATATGGGACATAACTAATTAGGAGAATGACATATGTCAGAATTAAAACAATTTGAACCAAACGGATACAATCCGAGTACAGGTATCTATGTAAGTCGTGAAATTTTTACAGGCAACTGGGAAAACGAAGTCGACTCGCTAGAATTCACACCACGTACAAGACTTATCGACGAAGATCCAAGTATCGCAGCGTTTGATAAAGAAAAAGGTATTCAAGATAATTACCTTTACAACACTTTTAAAAGTGCAAACGGCGACAGTAAGTTTCACGATCAATTAAAAGATTTCTGGATGGAAGAAAAGCCAGAAGATTATAGTTTCACAGAGAGTTATTTCAACTCGCCAAAACTAAAAGCAATCATTGATTTTTTCCAAGTTGAAAAATCACGTTGCCGCATCTTCCAACAGCAACCAGGTGTCGACATGCCAGTGCACACTGACTTCGACAATGCTAAAGGCACAGAAGCAGGCGAAACAGTCCGCATCTTTGTACAGCTAAACGACATGCCAGGCGGCGCATGGTTCCGCTGCAAAACAGCAGACAGTGATGTAACTGTTAACCTTCAAAAAGGTCAGTTCTTGGTATTTTACCCAGACGCAACAGGTCACGGCACATGCAACGTAACTGAAATTCCACGCAACACATTCATGCTTGTATGTAAGCGCAATGAGTGGATTGACAGTCTAGGCCAAGATAACGATGCAAACATCCGTTATGTTGACATTGACGCAATGGTTGAAACTAAAGTTGCAGTAGAGGCTTAATAAGTTGAACGCTATCCTTGACGAACTAGCACAAGAGTCTACAAAACGAGTCGAAGATGAGAAATGGGAATATTATTATCAAGTCGGAGACTATAAGTTTAACAATGTATACCTAGCGCAATGGTTTGAAAAGGAAACAAATAGTTGGGCGGCATTTGTCGCCCAACATCACAATACACTAAAACACACATTATCACATGAACATGTTGATCTTGATATCGACTACAATGCCCGCACATTAACAAAACTAAGACAGCAACATAAAACAATGCGACTTTGTTTCAGTGGCGGCGGCGACTGTTTAACTATACTAGAGACTGCAAAGAAGCATGATATACACTTTGATGAATTATTAACCTTTGCTAGTGGCGACAGTTTAGATTTAGAAGAAAACAGAGAAATACGAGAAATTGCTATACCAACTGCTAGCAAATACACTGGTTGTTTTGGAAAACATGTAATACACATGCCTGGCAGAGATAACGAAAAACAAGCATACAAAGATCCATATGTATATTATCGTAGACCCGAAATTGGTCCGGACATGCCTATGTTTAGACGTATGTACAACGTAGATGGCGAATATCAAACTGGTGTAAATATCATCGGACCGGATAAACCACAGTTGTTGCACTATAAAGATCGTTGGTATACACTGTGCTTTGATACCTGGATGAATGGTACATATGCACTAAAAAATACATTTTACATGAATTTGCATCATGATAATATTATGGCAAATTTAAAAGAAAGTATACTACATAGAAATCATTTAATTAAAAACGATCTAGTAAGTGGAAAAACCAATTTCTATAGAATAACTGATAGAAACGATGTGCATGTATTACAACGAATACAGCCTGAGAATTTAGAAAGAAGTTTTGCAAAATCAAATGCCGAACACATTTGGAACGGCAAAGACATTAGCGCACTTAAAAATTTAATAGAAGAATGCGATTTAGAAACATTAATTGATTACTTTTCTACTATGAAACAATTTGTTGACACACAACCATATTTCAACTATAATGAAAGAGTTAAAAACGGTCATTCAAAATTTTGTTGGGCAATCGATATTGACAGTTTGGAAGTATACACACAAAGCGAATTATTACCAGATGGATTTGAGGAATAAAAATGAAGAATACGCAACACGTATCGTACACCGCAAGAACGCACCAGTATTGGGATCAGCAAGAACTCAATGCTATTAGGAAAGATTTTTTAGACAATGTAAACACTGCACAAGAATGGTATGATTTCCTCAAAGATAAAAACTATGTGCAAGCAAGTCATGCTAGTAGCAGTTATCCACTGGATTGGAGCAAAATAGACCATCCAATTAGTGCGCCTGACTTTGTGTATCAAAAAGTTGGCAACGTTAAAAACTTCAATTGGGATACTTTTATTAGCAAAGTAGAACAAGATACAGCAGGCGTTAGTAGTTTTAACAGTCAAGCATGTCAAACTCGTGTAAAGGACTTTAGTCACGAGATTGACTTTTTGCGCAGTATGGGATTTGACAAAGAAGGACATGTACTTTATCCAACCGAAGATCGTTATCCAGAAGTATTTGAATTAATTAATAATTTTAATTTTTATTATTTTAAAGTACAAATTAGAATACAATATCCTGGCAGTGTACAGGAAGCACATACTGATACACTTGACAGTTTGTGGGGAGATATTGACGATAAAGTACCGGGCATTAAACAACTACCGTTTGACCCAGTTACTAAATCTCCAAAAGGAAATTGGCCAATTAGATTGATTATTCCAATCTACGACTGGGTACCCGGACAAGTGTTTGCATTTGAAGATCAAATGTGGACCAACTGGAAAACTGGAGAAATAATTGCATTTGATTGGGCAAACTTGATGCATTATACTGCAAATAGTAGTTTACGACCACGTGCTATTATTAAAATAACTGGTATTACTGATGATCCAAACAACTGGTTATTCGATAGTATCAATTATACCGGAAGACAGAAGGATCTCTGATTTATAATGTTTAAAACCGACATCTGGTCCAAAGAACAGTTAGCAGATAAGAAACATCAGTATTGTCAACCAAGAACAATGTCTGAGTTTTTAGAATGGTATAAAAAAGAAGAAAACTACGGATTGCTGAATGAATGTAGTACGCAATTTCCTGTTAACTACAATGAACTAAAAGATCATCCTTTAACAACAGACGACTTTACATTTAAAAAGATTGCTGTACTAGATTTAGATTTAACCAATATTGTGTCTAGTTTGTTGGACGAATACAAAGACATAACTTCTAATACAAGCAAAATGCGTCCTGATTTGGTTGATAGCCCTGAGAAGTACTATCATCGGTTGCATGGATTTGACAGAGAAACTAATACTAAAAAAATTACAAAAGAAACACATCCAGACGTGTGGAAACTTGGAGAATACTTTGATTTAGAAAAATACAGTGTAGCAACACAATATCAGCCACCTGGAGGAATGAGTCCAAGACATGTAGATTTTTTAGATAGTATGTGGATTGATTTTGCTAACCATGGGTTTGATTTTATGAATCAACCATTTAACACTGTAACCAAAAGTCCAGACGGATACTATGCACTAAGAATGATGATAGCATTAACACCATGGAGCACAGGGCATGTGTTTGGATTTGAAGATACATACTGGAATAACTGGAGCCCAGGAGAAGTAATTACTTTTGATTGGGCACATGCAAGACATTATACTGCAAATTTAAGTTTTAATCCCAGACTATTTGTTAAAGTAAGCGGAATTACACAAGACAAAAATCACTGGATTTTTAATTCAATCAACAACAGTACTATAAAACAATTATAAAGGAACTATTCAATGAAATGGCTAGACAAACTAACAGGCAAAAAAGCAAAACTATCACCTAAGGATCAGGCAACTAGAAGCAAAGAACCATGGATTGATATTCTTTCTGTAGAGATTGATGATGAAAATCCAAACTTTGGTAGTTTTGAATTAGATTGGAATGATTACTTTATTATTAACCTCCGCCAGAAAGGCTATCCAGGAAAAACAGACGAAGATTGTGTAGACAACTGGTTTAGAGATGTTTGTCGTAATGTAGTAATGGAAACATATCAGAACGAATCAGACCTCACTGATAATATTAAATACATAAACAGAAAAAATATCGGCAATGGTCGTAGTGTAGTATCCTAGGAATTAAAATGATAGTTTATATAAATGGCGACGAGATTAGTGCAGGTGCTTGTTGCATAAACGACTATGCTATTGCAAGAGATGATGAGAAATATTATATGCAAGGTAACAAATGTCATCCTGAAAATATTATGCATAGCTATGGATATTATTTTAGTAGGCTTATGAATTTAGGGTTGCGTTGCGAAGCTAATCAAAAAAACGACAATCTTGAAATAGCAGAACAAGTTGAAGATTTTGTGTTTAACAAACTACCAAAGTTAAAAAGTAATTACACATTTGTAGTAGTAGGATGGAAAACAATTATTGATCCAGATCCTGTTGTACGAACTGCAGAATTACTAAAACAACTTAACATTCAGTATATTTTCTTTAATGAAAATAAACCAGCTGCTAACGGAATAAAAGTAAACATTGATAACTTTATTGATATGTCAGATCCGAGCATGTGTATTACTGCCTGGCTTAAAGAAAATAATCATATCTTAAAGAACAACAAATATCCTGACGCCCAAGGACACAATGCTTGGGCAAAACACCTGTTTAATTATGTAATTGAAAACCAAAAAACTGGTTGACGAAGACTAGAATCTTCTGTATATTAAAACTATGAAATATGTTTTAGTTGATTTTGCAAACACTTTCTTTCGTGCAAGGCATGTTGCTGCACGTGGAAGCGATCAGTGGACCAAACTTGGTTTCGCTATTCATGTAACTCTAGCAAGCGTACATAAAGCTGTTAAGGACTTTGGCGCAGATCATGTTGTGTTCTGTCAAGAAGGACGCAGTTGGCGCAAAGACTACTACGCCCCATACAAAGCAAATCGTAAAGTGGCACGCCAAGCTCTTACTGAAGCAGAGCAAGAAGAAGACGCATTGTTCTGGGAAGCATTTGACGACATGGGCAATTTCTTAAAGGATCGGACTGCGTGTAGTGTGCTACGATGTGGTACTGCTGAAGCAGACGATTTAATTGCACGATGGGTACAAACGCATCCATTAGATGACCATATTATTATTAGCAGTGACACTGATTTTAGACAATTAATCACTGATCGTGTTACACAATATAATGGTATTACAAACGAACTATATACTCTTAACGGAGTATTCAACGATAAAGGTAAACCTGTTATTGATAAAAAGACTAAAGAGCCTAAAATGATCGAACAGCCAGACTGGTTGTTGTTTGAGAAGTGTATGCGTGGCGACACTAGCGATAATGTGTTTAGTGCTTACCCTGGTGTACGCAAAAAAGGCACTAAGAATAAAGTAGGTCTTATCGAAGCATTTGCAGACAAAGATACAAAAGGTTACAACTGGAATAACTTGATGCTACAGCGTTGGGTAGATCACAACGGTGAAGAGCATCGTGTATTAGATGATTATCAACGTAACGTAACATTAATTGATTTAACTGCACAACCTGCAGAAGTTATCGTTGAAGTAGATAATGCAATCCACGAAACTACAAAGCTTGCGGCGCCAGCACAAGTTGGCACACAATTTATGCGTTTTTGTGGCAAGTATGATTTAGATAGAATTACAAATCAGGCAGCCGAATATGCAACATGGTTAAAAAAAGAATACACCGGAGAACTTGTCAATGCAATTAGTCGCTAAAAACATTCTGCCAGAAAAGTTCTGGATTATCGAAAATTCGGATCTTAAAAAACTTGGAACTATTCAAGTAGGCAACCAAGCTGTTCGAGTTGTAATTGACGGTAAAAATTATGTTTACAGTGACTTTAATAGCGCACTTGATGAGTTAAGTATTAGTACTAGCGAAGAGCCACTAAGTACAGAATCTGAAAAGGATAGCTATAATGTCAATAACTATCCAGTGAAAAATAAACCGTATAATATAACTTATGATGCAGCACTAGGTGCTTCAACTTATACTAAAAGTGAAAAAAGTACATGCTATCATGCAGCAGGTTATTATATCATTGGCTTTGATTTTGCTTGGGCCCAAGCATACTGTCCTAAAGTAACTACACTAAAACAAAACAAGTTCAAAGGACCGTATACATCTCAAATCGAAATGAAAGAACAACTAAGGCTAAACAATGCAAAAAATAAAAACTGATGCTATTAGAGTATTTCAAGAACGTGTTAATAGAATGACCAATAGCAATCAAAAAGAACTAACACTCAGTGCAATTGAATCACGCAATCTTGGTAATGAATTAGCACAATTAACTGCATTTCTATTAGAAATCACGTCTAACGATACCGTAAACAGCGATATTGAAGTAGTAATTAATAGCAAGTTTTAATTGATCTTCTCATAATTGTCATAAATAATAATATACTATTATTATTTAGGAATTAATCAAATGAGCCGACCAAAGCCAAATGTTCTACTAGAATTTACAAATAAAAACACATACAAGACAGAACAAATACTAGCTAGTGCAGGAGTTTGGAGTGTTTTTCATTGCGACAAGCCAATTAATCTAAAAAGTTTCAATAGTTTACTTGGATATCCGGGACCAAAATATAAAAAAACTAATTTTTCAAATCCTGGTCATGCTATCAACTTGGCTAAAAAATTAAACAAACTGTTTAAAACAAAAGATTTTACTGTAGTACATCTTTCCGGTGGAGAGATTGTTTATAAAGATGAGCCTTAAGAGTAAAATAAGTAGCAAACTCAAAGACAAAATAGATAGTATAACTGTACATGATGCATTGTACAATTTTCTTGATCATCACGACATAATTAATATGCCAATAGATAAACTACATTGGAAAGTATGGAAAAAACCGTACGGTCCACATGGATATCGTTTAACCGAATTTGGGTATATGTCAATGGATAACATACTTAAAATACAATGTTGGAAGATACCTTTAACTATAACTAATAAACGCATTAATAGCCAAGACATATTAAGATTAGACAGGCACTTAACTTCTCCGTTTTTTATTAGTGCAAAATACAATCCTAAATCAAAAGAAAATCCTTATACATTTTTTACATTTGACGAAAGTGTAGCCAGTCAACTTTTGCTTTACGGAAGTGATTTAAAATACTATCTCCAAGCACTAGACAGCTAACTGATACGATTATTATAATAATCTAAAAATTTTTGTGCAATCATCTTATTTGAGTGAGGACCAGGGTGCCCTTTTGGCTTTTTATCAATGGGTTCTAGCTTGTTGTGATCCCAACACCATTCCATCATACCTTCGTATTCTTTCCATCCATAAAATTTGCTATGATTAATTTCTTGATCCATCCACTTTAATAGAAAATCTGCTTTCTTGGCGCAAATTTGATTTCTAAAAGTGTTTACAAATCTATAATCAAGCCCACGTGCTTTGCAAAAATCTTGTACTAATATTACTTGTCGTACCCAGCGTCTGAATTCCCAGTTTTCGTTATTGTGTAGTGTTCTGTATTTTATTCTTTGCTCTCGAAAAGTATTCCTATTGTTGCCGTATAAAGACCTAGCAGGCCAGGTACACCATGCGCCAAATTCGCTATCTGCTTCTTCAATTCTACTACACGAGGTCCATCCAATTATAATTAAATCTGGTTTTTCTTGTAATTCAAGTATTTCACGCATAAGTCTTTTTATTATGTAATCATTGCTACATCCAGGTCTTGCTGAATTTTTTATATCTGCACCTAGTGCCCGGGCTACAATATAAACCCAGCCTTGTTCAACAGGGTTGTCTAGTTCTTCGCCGTATGTAAAGCTATCTCCAAGTGCTAATATTTTCATAATATTATTTATTGACAAGAAATTCAATTTCAATATATACTAGAACAATGATTAAGTTTAAAGGCATAGACAGATTCTATCAACAGCACCAAGAACAAATACAGCACAATTTTGATCAAGTTATGCATAAAAGTTCTGGCACTGATGGCGATTTTTGCCGAAGTGTAGAGCGTAAAGTTTGTGCTATTACTGGAAGAAAGCATGCTGCTATTGTTAGCAGTGCTACTAGTGCATTAATGATTTCAATGATTGCATTGAAGTTATCCAACAAAACTATTGCTGCGCCAAACTACAGTTATGTTGCTAGTATTAATCAAGCTGCATTTAAAAACAGATTGTTGTTGGTTGATGTAAACCAAAATGGCATTGCCAATGATTATCCAATGGCAGATGCATGTGTTACAGTTAGTTTATACGGAAATACACCAGACTATAATCACTTGCCAAACATTACTACAGTTGCAGATTGTAGTCAAAGTTTAGGAAGTTTATACCGCGGTAAACCAGATGGTGCTTTTGGTGATATTGCAGTGTTTAGTTTTAACGAGAACAAACCTGTTCCAATTTTTGGAACACAAGGTGTACTGGTTTGGGACCGCGATGATTTGTCTGATCCGATAATCAGTGCTAGCAAAAATGGCAAACTAGGAAGAAACTCCCCTGTAACAGGATTAGGCATTAATGCAGAACCTTTTGAATTACAAGCAAGTCTAATAGATGTAGGGCTTAACTACTTGGAAACTTGGCAACAGCGTAGAGAAATTATTCATTGCTACTACAAAGAACAGTTTAAAAATCTTCCAGTAACAATAGCCGAGCCAGAAGATTATTGTGTTAGCAATAGACACAAGTTTATTATGCTACTCAAAAATAGAGATGCTTATGTAAATAGCGTACAAGACGAAATTCAAGTACAAATGCACTACACTGACAACTTCAGCAACACTTGGAATCAATCAGACACAGTGTATCCTGGCACAGAACGGTTCTGCAATCATGCAGTGAGTTTACCAAATCATCAATGGCTAACTGATGCCGAAGTAGAAAAAATTGCAGAAAAAACAAAAAAATTCTTTAAAACCGGTTGACTTTTTGTAAATAATGCTTATATTAATATTGTAAGCGACACAAAGGAGATACAAATGTCAGTAGCAATTGATTCATCTACTAAGTCAATCCAGTATTGGGGAGAACAGCAAGATAACATAAACTACGAAACAGTTTGGTCTTTGTGGGAATGTAAAGATATTAACCAAAGTATGTTTAAGAATAAAAGCTATCGTGTTTTTTATCGTTTCATTCGCAGCGATGCAACTATTTCAGAAATGATGAATGACGAAGCCTGGGTAGAAGTTAGTTCTTTCACTGCCGGTGGCACAGTGCTTGACTTTTGGCGTGCAGCAGAAAGTTGCTATCAACAAGCAAAACAATATGGCGACTGGCACAAATTTATCGAAGACTTTGAAATACAGGATAATGGATCATTTGAATTAGTAATGGGATCTTGATATTATAAATGTATGTAATAACAGGAATAATAAACGGCAATACTGTAAGTCGCACATTTGATTGTGTGCTTGATGCCATGGAATACCGTGACAATTTAGATGCTCATTATATCCCAGTAACCTTCAAAAAGGTAGAGTAATGCTAGACACACATGCGGCAAAAATATTTCAAGAAAATATCAATATGATGGTGCCGTGGTATATCATGGCATCATTTGCATATTACAAGCAAGACAATGCAATACTCACCGATGCGTTTTTCGATGACATGGCAAAGACAATGATTGCTGTATGGGACGATATTGAACATTATCACAAAAAATACATTAGTTTAGATACACTAGAAGCAGGAACTTACCTAGGCGAGTATCCTAGTCGTGCAGAAGGTGGACTCAATAGTCTACGAGAGAAATACTACACAAAATCAGGAACTTTAAGAAAAACTCCAAAAAAGATGTAATTACCGGTTGACACTGCGTAGTTATATGCTATTGTAAATTGTAACAAAGGGCATTGTGCCTAGAGTAGCTTTATAGTAAAGGAAGAACAAATGGCTAAGCGACTTACACGCAAACTCACTGACGTAATTGCAGAAGTTAAAATTACACTTGCAGCAGAGCACGGAATTGGGCAAGAACAATTAGATGCACTACGGGCACGAGTAGATGCTAATGGACATAAGTTTCCAATTGGTAGCATGATGCTTCCGATTGATTTGTTGTGGATTGACTATGAAGTCCAACGTGATGTAATCGTTAAACACATTGTCGGCATCCTCAAGCGTTATGATCCGAGGTTATGTGCACCAGCAAGTGCTTGCACGGATGTGTTTGATTTAAACAACCAGAAATCGCCTATTATAACATTTGACGGTCAACATCGTACAATTATCACAGCATTGCTTGGCTTTGACGCTGTTCCGTGTATCATTGTTGAAACAGATGACATTCAATTCCCAAGTTATGCTTTTGAAGAGTGTAACATGAGCACTAAGAAATTGGGTCCACAAGATATTCACCGCAACCGTTTGACACGCTACAAACTAGGAAGCCGTGAACAAAAGAACGTAATTGCTCACAAACTACAGACTCAGTTTGACAAAACAGGCGTCGACTTAGAGGACAAAGGCACACGTAAGAGCCCGGGCATGCGTGGAGATAATGATTACTTCTTTTCACACTTCAAGTATGCAGAAAAAGGCATCGAAGCAGACAACAGCGGCAAGTTGGTTTACAACATCCTAGATGCAATTACAACTTTCTTTCCAATGCAAGAAGAAATCGATCAGGGTGTGTTTATTGGATTGTATGAACTAGCACGTTTAGATCAAAACCATCGCGAACTTCCAGAAGGTTGGATGCGTGACGTGTTGGCAAAAGTAAAGAGAACATTTAAAAGTAGTGCAATTGTGCACAGCAAAGCCAAGCGTCAATGGGAACACGTTAACCCTGGTGCAACTTGGAGCGCCCCAAGTGCTATGTCAAACTTCTTGCGTGAGGTTTACATGCTCAATGAAGGTATGATGAACTTACCATACCACGGCGAAGGCGCTAAAATGCAAGTTGCTACTAACCCAGTAACTGGATTGTTTCCAATTAAGGAGTTTGCATAATGTTACGTGAAGCACTAGAAAATTTTACTGCTCCAGTTTATACCAAAACTAAACGTAGCACAGAATCGTATGCGGCAACAGCCGCATACGTTACAGCAAATTTAAAACGTCTAGTAGAATTATATCGCGGCACAAAGAACGACGAACAAACATATCGATTGATCCGCGATGACATTGATAATGCATTGCGCCGTTATCATCAATACTGCATCAAAGAAAACTTCGGCGCACATTATATCGAGCGTGGGCTTGAGGGCAATGGTATTTTTGAACACATGGTTCCAGCAAGTCGTATACGTGACTTATTGTTAGCAGAAGTTATTACTCCAGTACAAGCATGCAATATGCCTACGTGTCGTTTGAGCAAAGAACGTGATGACAAACTACGTGAAGCTGGGTGGGCAAGCAAGACACCAGACATTTACAACTTTTGGAAACGTTACGAATATAGCTTTGACATTGTAAATGTATTTGAAACATACGATGGCGCAGAAGTAGATACAAACATGACATTGGATGACCATTTAAATCAGTTTAGTGGTTGACACTGTTGTAGAGTATGCTATTGTAAATTATAAACAGAAACAAAGCAAGAAATTGCAGAAAAGGTTAATCATGTCAAACACAATCAAAAATGACTTTCGAGTATATACCGAATCGGACCGTTTTGGCAACACTCAATGGAAAGTCCGAATTGGCGGTAAAAGAGGTGATATTGTTTCTATACATAAGTCTGAATCAGACGCTGCAAATTTAGCAAAAAAATGCAATGAAGATCATTGGCATATGAACCGAGGTGACACACTCGCAGACCGAGTTGCTCGGTCTCTGCCTCCTAAAATTTAGTGGTTGACACTGCTATAAAATATGCTATTGTAAAGTGTAGGTAACAAAAAGGACTATATGTTATGTTAGGAAACGGAACAGGAATTAATAAACTGATAGTTGACCAAGGGTTTAACTGGAATGATTATACTAACTACGGTCGTGTTAATGTTACTGGAATTAAAAACGGCTTGAAGATCCAGTTTGATGCACAAACTAGACAAAATCAATGGATTTGGGTTAATGTCGTCAGTGACAATACTTTTACTATTGCATTGGGTTTAATGGCCAACGTTATTGTTGATAGCAATATCCCTGCAGAAGAATTGGCTACACGTCTACATTCTGCAATTGTTTCAAACAGAAAGGCAAAAATATAATGGGTACGATTATTGGATGTTCAATTTTTTTTGTAACACTAGTTGTTGTGACTGCGGTAGTCGAGGGAGTATTTAAATAATGACATGTCATGAATCAATTGAGTGGGGCATAGGTCCTGTTTTTGGAATTGCACTAGGAGCTCTACTAGCAGTATTAATGGTTTACAATCTAGCAAGCGGTGTTGAGCACTCCATTAAACAGTTTCTTATTTAAATTAAATAGAAAATACCGGTTGACAACACTGTAAACGATGTTACATTAATAGTATAGAGACAACAAACAAAGAGGCTACCATGCAAATTACTGATGTAAACACTGGCGTTGAAATTCTTGTTGAAGCAATTAAGACCGACTACCGAGGTTATATGGATACATATGCCGGTGGTTGGAATGGCAAAGGCGAAATGGACGAAACACAGCAAAATATGGTTGCTGAGTTTGAAAACAGTTTCGAAGTTAGCGAAGGCAAAAAGTATATCAAAATCAAACAAAAGCGTGGCGGAGTCTGGGGCTTTGTTGTCAAGCAAGACGACGACAAGTTTAAGGCCGGTGATATCCTAAAAGCAGCCGGCTA
>Ga0209137_1000100_pt1 | contig 94400 bp, 88 predicted proteins | sample SaaInl5LU_22_DNA_FD_184642 | JGI IMG/M metagenome (GOLD analysis project Ga0209137, IMG submission 184642) | Marine microbial communities from expanding oxygen minimum zones in the Saanich Inlet - ESP_105LU_22_DNA (SPAdes) (version 2) | ecosystem: Environmental > Aquatic > Marine > Intertidal...
GAGCTGCATGAGCAAGATCATCATCCAAGGTTCGATCTCGAGCCCCAGCAAAAAGCTTTGCATGAAGCGCGTGCCGCCGCCGCCGCCATAGACCGCAACAAAGGCCGAGGCGCCAAAGACGATCCAGATCACCATCCCCGTCATCGAGGCGGTGTCATGGCTGACCTTGCGCACATAGCTCCAATTCAGCTCACCCCGGATCGCGACCGAGATCACCACGGCCAGCGCGCCCACTGCCGCGGCCTCGGTCGGTGTGGCGATGCCCGCGAAGATCGAGACCAGCACCGACAAGATCACCACCAGCGGCAAGATCACCGCGCGCAGCGATTTCAGCCGCTCGGCGATGGGCGCTGTGGTCAGCGATGGGGGGCCAATTCGGGGTGCATGCGGCTGCGGATCGCGATATAGGCCATGAACATCGCCAAAAGCAGCAGACCCGCGGCCAGACCACCCATGAAAAGCCGCCCGACTGATTGGCCCGTCTGCATCCCGATCAAGATCAGCGTGATCGAAGGCGGGATCAGAATGCCCAATGTGCCCGAAGCCCCGATGGTGCCCAAGACGAACCGCCGGTCATAGCCGCGCTGGGCCATAGTGGGCATGCCCACAAGACCCGTGGTCACGGTCGAGGCCGCGCAGCTGCCTGTCATCGCCGACAGCGTGGCGGCAAAGCCCGAGGTGCCGATCAGCAAGCCGCCGGGCATCCGCCCCGACCAGAGGTAAAAGGATTGGTAGAGATCTTCGGCGATCTTGGACCGCGCCAGCGCCACGCCGATGAACACAAAGAGCGGAATGGCCGACAACAGGATCGACCACATCGAGCCGAACATCGTCGACACGATGGTGAACATGCCATTGGGTCCAAAGACCAAGAGGCCGAACACCACCGCCGTGCCGCCTAGCGCGAATGACAGCGACACACCCAAAAGGATCGCCACCAACAGCATGCTGAACATGCCGATCGTCAGGAGTTCGGGCGTCATTGTGCAGCGCTCCCCGTGCCGGTGACGTCGCGGCCGACATCGGCCGTGGGATAGATGAAGCGGATCAAGGCGCGCAGTGCCTCGACGACACCTTGCAGCGTGATCAGCGCCACACCCACGAACATGGCCAGCTTGATCGGCCACATCGGGTGGCGCAGCGCGCTTTCATCGACCTCGTTGAACCGCCAGCTGTCTTCGAAGAACCAGAACGCCTCCCAGCTCAGCACCGCGCCCCAGATCACCAGAAAGGCGAAATTGACGAAGTCGAGCGCCGCGCGCCTGCGTGGCCCGCCGGTATTGAGAAGCAGATCGACGCGCACATGGTCGTTGCGGATCAGCGTATAGGCGCCCACCAGCACGAAATAGGCGCCAAAGATGCGCTGGGTATAGCCATGCGCCCAAAGCGTCGGCTGGCCGAAGATATAGCGCGCCACCACCTCGTAGCAGAGCACGACGATGCCTGCCCAGATCAGCATGCTGATGGCCTTGCCGATCGCGATGTTCAGCGTGTCGACAGCCCTAAACACGAGCATCGCGTCCCCTCCCTGATATGGTTTGTGTGTCAATGACCTCGCGGGCGCGCGCAGCGAAGCGGGCGGCCAAGGGGCCAAGGGTCGCCGCCTCGGCCGAGGCGGCCGAGCCTGCCCTTGCGCGATCGGCAATGCCGACGAAGATCACGGCAAAGCGAAACAGCGCAAAGGCGATGTGAAAGGGCAAAAGCGGCCCGGTGGGTGCGGCATGGGCAAAGTATTCCGCCACGAAATCATCGCGGCTGGGGATACCTGCCGCTTGCCAATCGCTGCCCAAAAGCCCTGCATATTCATCGGTGCTCGAGTGCCAAGGGATGGCGCAGAACCCCAGATCGGCCAAGGGGTGGCCAAGCGTGGACAATTCCCAATCCAAAACCCCGATCACGCGCGGCTCGGTCATGTGCCACATCAGATTGCCCACCCGGAAATCACCATGCGCGATCGCCACCGCCCCATCATCGGGCGGCATGTTGGCGGGCAACCAATCGACCAGATGATCGAGGGCGGCGATGCGCGGGCCGGTCGATTCCACATATTGCCTTGTCCAGCGCGCGATCTGACGGGCGAAGTAATTGCCGGGCTTGCCGAAATCAGACAGCCCAACATCCGCCGGGCGCACGGCATGCAGCCGCGCCAGCACGCGGGCCATGTCGCGATACATCGCTTGCCTGTCGTCCGGCGTGACACCGGGCAGGGTGGTGTCGGCGAACACACGCCCCTCCAGCCGTTCCATGACATAGAAGGGGGTGCCGAGAATGGTGGCATCCTCCTCCAGCCAAAGCGCGCGGGGCACGGGGACATCGGTGTTCCACAGCGCGCTGAGCACGCGAAACTCGCGCTCAACCGCATGCGCGCCGGGCAAGATCGGACCTTCGGGTTTTTTGCGCAGCACCAAGCGCGCGCCCCCCCAATCGACGAACCATGTGGGGTTGGACTGCCCGCCGCCGATCCGGGAGAGGCCCGGCAGACCCGCACCCGGCAGCCGCGCGGCCAGCCAAGTGGCAAGGGCTGCGGCGTCGATCTCTGGGGTGGGGTGCGCACTCATTGCGCAGGCTCGCGCGCAAGCATGCGGGCCGCGTTCTCACGCAAGACGAATTTCTGGATTTTCCCTGTCGCCGTACGGGGCAGGGGGCCGAACACGTAATGGCGGGGGCGTTTGTAGCCTGCAAGGTTGTCTTTGCAAAAGGCCGCAAGCGCCTCGGCGGTCAGCACGACACCTTGGCGTGGCTCGATAAAGGCCCAAGGCGTTTCGCCCCATTTCGGATCGGGGGCGGCCACCACGGCGGCCAACAGCACATCGGGGTGGCGGTGCAGCACCGTCTCCACCTCGAGGCTCGAGACATTCTCGCCGCCGGTGATGATGATGTCCTTGGCGCGGTCGCGGATCTGGATCTGCCCGTCGGGATGGACGACCGCCAGATCGCCGGTGCGGAACATGCCCCCCGAAAAGGCCGCCTCGGTCGCCTCCGCATTGCGGTAATAGCCCGCCATGATGGTGTTTCCGGCCAAGACGATCTCGCCCATCGTCGCGCCATCGGCAGGCACATCTTGGCCCGCCGCATCCACCACCCGCGCGCGTCCTGCGGTGGCGTGGCGGCGACCTTGGCGGGCCATCAGCGCCGCGCGCGTGTCAATATCGGCCGCAGGGTCGCTTGGGTCGTTGATCGTGGCGGGGCCGTAGCTTTCGGTCAGCCCGTACATGTGGCTCAGGTCGAAGCCGAGCTTGGACAACCCCGACAACAGCGCAGGCGTGGGGGCGGCCCCACCTGTCGTAACCTTGACGCGCACGGGCGGCGGTTCTTTGGCGTGGTCGAGCAGCATGTAAAGCACCACGGGCGCGCAACTCATATGCGTGACCGCATGGCGGCTGATTTCCGACAGGATCAGCGCCGGATCGACCCGGTCTAGACAGACATGAAGCCCCCCCGCCGCCGTGACCGCCCAAGCCTGACACCAGCCGTTGCAGTGGAACAAAGGCAGCGTCCAGAGATAGCGGCTGTCAGCGGTCAACCCCAGCGCCAGCACATTGCCCATCGCGTTGAGGTAAGCGCCGCGATGCGTGTAGACGACGCCCTTGGGCTTGCCGGTCGTGCCCGAGGTGTAGTTGAGCGATATTGCCTGCGCCTCATCCGTGATGGCGGCAAGGCTCAGATCGGGGACAGGCCCGGAAAACCAGTCGATACCGTCGCCCGCGCCGGGCGCGCTGCACAAGACCATCTGGGGCAGGGGCGCATCAGCGGGATCGGGCAGATAGGCGGCCTCCGCCACCAAGACCTTGCTGCCCGCATGATCGAGGATATAGCCCAATTCTGCGCTTGAAAGCCGAATGTTGAGGGTGTTGAGCACCGCGCCTAATGCAGGCACCGCGAAATGGGCGGCCAGCATCTCGGGGCGGTTGCCAAGGGCGACCGAAACCACATCGCCCGGGCCGATCCCTTGCGCCTTGAGCGCGCCCGCCATTCGCGCCACCAGCGCGCCGAATTCCGCATAGCTCCAGATATGTTCGCGCCACGCAACGGCGGGGCGGGTGCCATGGCATTCCAGCGTGCGATCGAGCAGGTCAAGCGGTGTCAGCGGCCGGAAATTCGCCGCGCGCGGTGCAAGATGCGGATCGCTGAACATGGCCCTCTCCCCCCTTGCCCTGTTCTCAATCCGCCGCGACGGGCCAGCGCCAGAAATCATGGCGTTCGTCGGCGAGATGGCGGTTCAGCACCATCTGGTGGACCTCGTCCGCGCCATCGACAAGGCGCGCTTGGCGGGCATAGCGATAGATCCATTCCAGCACGGTATCTTGCGAATAGCCGCGCGCCCCGTTGATTTGGATCGCCACATCGGCGGCCTTGTGCAAAAGGTTCGCGACATGGATCTTCGCCATCGACACCTCTTTCTTGGCAAAGCCGCCGCGATCAAGCTCCCACGCCGCTTTCATCACCAAAAGCCGCCCGATCTCGATCCCCATCGCCAGATCGCCGAGCTTGATCTGAATGCTTTCGCGATCGGCCAGCCGCACGCCAAAGCCGTGGCGGTTCTCGGCATAGTCGCGCGCGATCTCGGTGCAGCGCTTGGCCAGACCCAGCCAGCGCATGCAATGGGTCAACCGCGCAGGGCCGAGGCGGATCTGCGTCACCTTGAGGCCCATCCCTTCGCCCAACAGGATGCGGTCGGCGGGCAGTTCGAGGCCGTCGAACACCAATTCGCAATGGCCGCCATGCTCTTCCGGGCCCATGATCGGAATGCGGCGGTCGATATGCCAGCCGGGCTCGTCGCGGTCGAACAAGAACGCCGTCAGCCCCCGGCGCGGATCATCCGATGTGCGCGCCATAAGAATGAAATGCTGCGCCTCCTCGGCCCCGGTGATGAACCATTTGCGGCCTTGGATGACATAGCTGTCGCCCTTTTTCGTCGCCGTGGTCAGCATCATGCCGGGATCCGACCCGCCGCCCGGATGGGGTTCGGTCATGGCGAAAGCCGAGCGCACATCACCCGCCACGATGGGGGCCAGCCAGCGGGCTTTCTGCGCCTCGGTCCCGATCTTTTCCAGCACCATCATATTGCCGTCATCGGGAGCGGCCGAGTTGAACACCACCGGCCCAAAGATCGAGCGGTTCATCTCCTCGTAGCAGACGGCCATCCCCATCTTGCCCAAGCCCTGACCGCCGGTCTCGGGCTTGAGTTGCAGGCACCACAGACCTTCGGCACGGGCTTGGGCGCGTAGCTCCGCAAGGGGGCCATGTGCGATGTTGCCATGTGCGTCCCAATTGGCGCGGTCCGCCTCCACCGGCATCACCTTGTCATCGACGAAGCGCGCGATCCGGGCGCGGAAATCTTCGATGCGTGGGGAAAGGGTGAAATCCATGGGTCGTCCTTCAGAGTGATGAAATCAAATGGCCGCCATCGACCACAATCTCGGTCCCGGTCATGAAACCGCTGAGGTCCGAGGCAAGCAGCAAAAAGGCGCCATCCAGATCGGCGGGCTGCCCGATCCTGCGCTGTGGCACGCGGCGGATCAGGGTCTGGCCCGCCTCGGTGGCAAAGAAATCACGGTTGATCTCGGTCTCGATATAGCCGGGGCAAAGCGCGTTCACCCGGATGCCGTGGCGCGCCCATTCCAGTGCCAAGCTACGGCTGAGTTGCACCAGCCCCGCCTTGGAGGCGGCATAGGCCGCGACCTGGCCCGCCACGCGAAACCCCAAGATCGAAGCGATGTTGATTATCGTGCCGCCGCGCCCAGCATCGGCCATAGCTTGTGCCGTGGCGCGCGCGACGTAAAAGGGGCCCTTGAGGTTGGTGTCGATCACGCGGTCGATGGTGGCATCATCATGCGCCAGCGCCGTGGCCGTGGCCGCCGTGCCTGCATTATTGACGACGATATCGAAAACCTGACCCGACAGCTTGGCCGCGACATCCGCAGCATCGGCTACATCAAGCGCCAGCGCATGGGCCACACCGCCCGCATCCGCGATCTCGGCGCAAAGGGCTGCGACCTTGTCACTGCGCCGCGCGGCCAGCGTGACCGCGACACCTTGGGCGGCCAAAAGCCGCGCGAAATGCGCCCCAAGCCCCGAGGATGCGCCCGTCACAAGCGCCGTTTTTCCGGGCAATCCCGGCCAGAGGGGTGCGGGTGAAGCGATCACGTTCGTCAAGGCCTCCCATCCTTATCGAGCGAGCGTTCGGTAGATATTGGTAGACAGCGACCGCGAATATGGCAACAGATTCCTGAACCACGGAGACGGAAAGATGACCAACCCGACCCAAAGGGCCGCGCAACTGGCCAGCGCCGAGATCTGGCCGCCGATGGCCGAAACGATGCCCACGGTCGCGCAATTGTGCCACTCCATCCTTGCCCGCCACCAAGATACGATCAGCGTGCGCAAGCCCAATATCGCCCTGCCTCGCCTGCAACGGATCTTGGAGGCGGCGATCGATCTGTCCAACAAGGGTGGGTTTCAGGCCATGTCGCTGCGCGATCTCTCGCGTGAGACGGGAATGTCGGCAGGCGGGCTTTATGCCTATTTCGACAGCAAGACGACGCTGTTGAAGATGATCTTGGCCGAGGTGGCCGATCTGGTGCAGCGCGTGCTTTCGAACCCGCCCGAAGATGTGACGCGCGACCCCGTCACCCATTTGCGCTGGTTGATCGACACCCATCTGCGCATGACCGAGGCGCTTTTGGCGTGGTTCACCTTTGCCTTCATGGAGGCCAAGAACTTCCCCCCCGCCGAGCGTCGCATGGCCATCGATAGCGAGATGCTGACCGAAAGCTTCTTTTCCGCCGTTATCTTGCGCGGCATCGAACGCGGCACGTTTCGCCCCGATACCTCACCGCTTCTGCCTGCGTTGATCAAGCCGCTCTTGCAGGAGTGGTATGTCAAACGCGCCAAGTATCGCCGCCGGGGGATCACGCTCGAGACCTACAGCGCCGAGGTGCAACAGGTGGTGCTGCGGGCCTGCCTGCCTGAAAGCGGTGTGGATCTGCGGGGCTTGGCGCGTCCACCCATCGGTTAAGCGGGCAGGGTGTTTTCAGCGCCCGCCCGCGATATCGACGATGGTGCCGGTGACATAGCTTGCGCGCGCCGACAAAAGCCAGACCACCGTATCGGCCACTTCATCCGCCGTGCCGATGCGGGCCAAAGGCACCTCGCCGCGTTTTTGGACCAGCCTGTCACCCAAGCCTGCTGCGGCATGGATCTCGGTGTCGATCAAGCCCGGTGCCACGGCGTTCACCCTGATGCCCTTCGGCCCCAATTCGCGCGCCAAACCTTTGGTCATCGCGTTGATCGCCCCCTTGGAGGCCGCGTAATGCACCCATTCGCCGCCGCCGCCCAACTCCGCCGCGCGGCTCGACATCAGCACCATCGCGCTGCCTGTGCCCATGCGCCGCGCGCCCTCTTGAACGGTCAGGAAGCTGCCGATCAGATTGGTGTCGATCACGCGGGTCAGATCGGCCAGCGACAAATCGGTGATCTTGCTTGCAGGCCCAGTAATTCCCGCATTGACGAAAAGCCCCGTGGCGGGGCCAAAGGTGGCTTGGCAAAGATCGAAGAGTCGGGCAGGGGTCGCCGGATCGGTGACATCGGCGCAAAGCGCACGGACATGCCCACCGAGTTCCGCGCAAAGCGCATCGGCGGCTGCCGTGTTGCTGGCATAGGAAAACACCACCGGCCGCCCCGCTGCTGCCAGCGCGCGCACAGTGGCCGCCCCGATGCCCCGGCTGCCGCCCGTGACGATGACGGGCCCAAGATCAGAATGCGACACCATCCGCCCCCTTGAGATCGAGCATCTGGCGCGCCTCATCCGGGCTTGCGACCTCGAGGCTCAGGCCCTCGAGGATCGCGCGCACCTTGCGGACCTGATCGGCATTGCTTTCAGCCAATTGCCCCGGCCCGATCCAAAGCGAATCCTCCAACCCCACGCGCACATTGCCGCCCTGGGCGGCGGCCTGTGCCGCGACCGGCATCTGGTTGCGCCCTGCACCCAAGACCGACCAGACGTAAGCATCGCCAAAAAGCCTGTCGGCGGTGCGCTTCATATGCGCCACATCTTCGGGATGTGCGCCGATGCCGCCCAACAGGCCAAAGACCGTCTGCACAAGGAAGGGCGCCTTGACGAGGCCGCGATCGACGAAATGGGCAAGGTTATAGAGATGGCTGGTGTCGTAGCATTCGAACTCGAAGCGGGTGTGGTTGGCGTTCCCGATCCGCAGGATATGCTCGATATCGGCGAAGGTGTTTTTGAAGACCAGATCGCGGCTGTTTTCCAGATGCGCGCGTTCCCAATCGTGGCGAAACTCCTTGAAGCGGTCGAGCATTGGGTAAAGCCCGAAATTCATCGACCCCATGTTGAGCGATGCCACCTCGGGCTTGAGCTCGGCGGCGGGCCGCATCCGTTCGGCCACCGTCATATGCGGCGAGCCGCCCGTGGTCAGGTTCAACACCGCGCCTGTCGCTTGCTTGAGTTGCGGTAGGAAGGCGCGGAAGGCATCGGGGTCTTGCGTGGGCCGGCCCGTTTCGGAGTCACGCGCATGCAGATGCAAGATCGTGGCCCCGGCTTCTGCCGCTTTCAACCCGTCGGCGATGATTTCTTGCGGCGTCACGGGCAGATGGGGTGACATCGATGGCGTATGGATCGCGCCCGTCACGGCGCAGGAGATGATGACTTTGCGGGTCTTTGCGGCCATGTCTTGGTCCCTTTGCGGCGGATCAGTCTTGCGGGGTTTCGCGGCGGAAATGCGCCATCAGCGCCATCAGGCGGCGGTCGCGGCGGGTCTGCGCCTTGGGCAGATCGGCAAGCGGTAGGGCTTTGCGGCGCGCAGCCGCGATCCGATCCAGCGTTTCGCCCTCCCAATCGGGCAGGGTCGTCTGACCCGCACCGATGATGCGATACATCGGCCCGTAGCGCGCCACATAATCGCGCACGCCCCCCGGCGCGTTCAGATCGATCGCCTCGAACGGGCCGCACAGCGACCAGCGCGGGGCGAGGCCGTCGCGGATGCCCGTGTCGATATCCTCAGGGGTCGCGATGCCATCGGCCACAAGGCGCATCGCCTCTTGCAACAGCGCGCCTTGCAGGCGGTTCATGATGAAGCCGTCGATTTCCCGCGCCATGCGGATTGGTTTTTGCCCGATCCCCGCCATCGTCGCGGCACAGCGGTCCATCGCTTGCGCGTCGGTCCAAGGGGCAGGCACGATCTCGACCGCGGGGATCAAGCTTGGCGGGTTGATCGGATGGGCCACCAAACAGCGCGCGCGGCCCTTGAGCGTCTCAGTAAAGCTGGAGGGCAACAGCGCCGAGGTGGAGCTGGCCAAGATCGCATCAGGCAAGGCTGCGGCATCAAGTGCTGCAAAGATTTCACGCTTCACATCGACATTTTCCGACACGTTTTCTTGGACATGCATGGCATTCTTCACGCAAGACTTCAAGTCAGGGGTCAGCGTCACACGCCCGGCCACCTGCGCGGGTGTTTGCCCGTCCAAAAGCCCTGCGGCCTGCATGTCGGTGGCGATCTCGGTCACACGCGCGAGTGCTGCTTGCGCGGCGGCTGCGTCTTGATCCCAGAGCGTCACCGCATGGCCTGCGCGCGCAAAGCCAAAGGCCCAAGCCGATCCAATCAGCCCCGCGCCGATCACCGCGATGGGGGTTTTTTCCATCACAACGCCTCCACACCCGCGCAGACGCTGAGCGCCTGACCCGTGATATTGCCCCCACCGGGCGACGAAAGGAACAAGCACGTCGCCGCGATATCCTCGGGTGCGACCATGCGGCGAAGGGCGACTTTCTCAAGGTTCTGGGTCTCGGTCTCGGCATAGCTTTGGCCAAGCTGCTGGGCGCGCGCTGCGATCACGCGCTCGATCCGGGGGCCTTTGACGATGCCGGGCAAGATCGCATTGGCGCGCACACCTTGGGGGCCAAGCTCGACCGCGAGGCTTTTGATCAGGCCAACAACACCCCATTTCGAGGCGGCATAAGGGCTGCGCAGGGCAAAACCCAAGCGCCCCGCGACCGAGGAGAGCGCGATAAAGCTGCCACGGCTTGCGATCAGATCGGGGGCGGCATAGCGCGCGGCCAGATAGACGCCGCGCAAATTCACATCGAGCGTGCGGTCCCATGCGGCTTCGTCGACATCATCGATGCTGGCCGTCGGCCCCGCGATCCCGGCATTGGCGATCACCACATCGAACCCGCCCATATGGGCGCGCGCGGCATCGAAAAAGGCGCGCGATTGTTCTGGATCGGCGGCATCGCACAGCATGGCCGCAAACCCCGCCGCGCGTGCGGCATCAACGGCGGCCGGGTCGATATCGCAGACATGGACATGTGCGCCGGCCTGCCGGAACCCGGTGGCGATAGCCTGTCCGATCCCTGCGGCACCCGCGGTGACGACCACGCGCAGCCCCTTGGGCGGTGTCAGCGATTGCAAGATGGTCATGATGCGGCGGCTCCTTGTGGATGTGCGGATGCAGGCGTGGCCGCCTGCGCGATCAGCGCGGTGCGGATTTCCGGCGCGGCATTGGCGATATCGGCGATGATGGCGGCGCTGAGCGCGGCTGCATCGCCTGCCACGACCGCATCGCGGATCGCATCGTGAAATCCCATCGACCGGCTGATATGTCCCTGATCTGGCAGGCTTGCGCGGATCGAGGGGCCGACGATCAGCCATAGCCGCTGGATCATGCCAAGCAGCACAGGCCAGCGCGCGGCAGCGTAGATGCCGGAATGAAAATCGGCGTTTGCGGCCAAGTAGCGGTCGACATCGCCGCTGTCGGCGGCCTGTGCCAATGTGCCATGCAAGGCACAAATGCGCGCGACATCATCATCGCTGAGCTGCCCGCCTGCGCGGGATGCGGCCATGCCTTCAAGCTCGGTCCTGATCGCTGTCACCTCGTCGAAATCATCGGGCGACAGCACAGGCACGCGCAAGGTGCGACTGGGGGTCAGCTCCAACGCGCCTTCGGCGGTCAGCCGGGTCAGCGCCTCGCGCACGGGCATGGCGCTGACGCCCAGCTGCCCTGCAAGGCCACGGCTTGAAATCACCTCGCCGGGGCGAAAGGCGCCCGCGATCAGCCCGGCATGCAGCCGGTCATAGATCTGTTGTTGCAGGCTGTCGCGCTGCAGCGGCGACAGTTGCGCCGGTTCGCTGGCGGCCAAGCTGTTCTGCATATCCCCCTCGGATCGTCATCTTCGATCTGCGATCGCAGTAAGGGATAGCCAAAGCCCCCTGTCAACGCCGATCAGCGCGCAACGCAGCGCGACATCCGACCAGAACCGGCGGCGGTGCAGATATAGCTGCCGCGCCCGGGTGCGGCTTGGCTGCGGCGCGCAGGCTGGATGCTGGCGGGGGCAGGGCGATTTGCGCGCCAATCGAACGGCTGGGGGCGGGCCGTGCGCGCCTGCTGGCCGGGCGCCATGCTTTGGCTTGCTTCAGGCGGCACGATCTGGGGTGAGTGGGCGGCCAAGGGGCTGGCCACAAGCGCCAAGGCAACGCCTGCGGCCCATAGCATGTGGCGCAAATATTGCGGCATGATGTTCGGCCCTTTTCCCCGATGGTGCCTTGCGGCGTCGGGGAAAACTGGCCTGTGCATTGACGCCGGTCAATGCGCCGATCTTTGCGGCGGAGGGGCGGTTGTGAATGGCCGCGGCACAACATGGGCAATCGCGCGGCGGATCAAGCGCTTGCCGTTCGGCGGAAAACCGCCCTCAGCTTGCGATGGTCACGATCCTGTCGCCGATCCGCCAATCGGGGCGGCCAAATCCTTGCGGCCAGTCATAGACCTCGGGGTAGTTGAAATAGACCACGCCGACCAAGGCCGGGAATTGCGCGGCTTGGCTGCGCACGGCATTGTTCCACGCCGCGACATAAGCCGCATCGCCACTATAGCCCAATTCCGCCACGACGATGGGCTTGCCGAAAGTTTCCGCCCGCGCGTAGCGGGGTTCGAGGATTTCGGCAAAGCTGCGGTCGCGGTTGTAATTGGCACGGTCCCAAGCCTGCAGGCCAAAGACGCTCAACCCTGTCAGATCGACATAATCATCGCCGGGGTAATAGTCTTCCATCCCGGCATCGCCCAGGGGCGACCACATCAGGTTGATCCCCGGCACCGCGTCGCGGGCGATATCCATCATCCGGCGATAGGCGGCGATATAGTCATCGGGCCGCCAGCCTGCCCAGATGAACTGGCCATTGTCATCATCCATCTCATGGCCCCAGCGCAGCGTGAGCGGGCTGTTGAGCGCGGCCAGAACCTCGCAGATCGAGCGCATCGTGGCGTCATAGGCCCCGTCGGCAATGCCATCGCGCAAGGCGCGCGCGGTGTTGCGCTCGCTGCGCGACCATGTCCAAGGCTCCAGCGTGACCAATAGCGCGCGGTTGCGGTCCATCGCGTAGCGGTCGGCATCGAACAGCGATGTGATGGCCACATCCTCCCACGGCAAAAAGACATGTTCGATGGTGAAATCGGTTTCATCGGCGAAATCGCCTGCCGGGTCATAGGCGCCGAAAGGGATCAACCCCGGCGGCACCGAACCGGGCGAGGGGCGCAGGGCCACGGCCATGCCGGCACCTGCGGCCAGCATGCCCATCATGAGTGTGCGGCGTTGCATGTAGAACGGCATCATCGAGGGGGGCAGCATTTTGTAACTCCTTTTATCGTAAAACTGGTTTTTGCCATTGCGCGGGTGCAACGAAGCGGATGCGCGCGGCACCGACCGCGCCGCCGCTGGCCGCACCCGAGACGATGAATTCGGCCCGTGTGAGGCTATTGAGCCCGGTGCCCAGCGTCAGCGCATGCACCCCTTCGGCCGCGCGCAGCGACACGGCAAAGACCAAAAGCACGGCCCCCAGCCCCGCCGTGCCCAGATGCGGCCGCATCTCGCGCCACCAAGCGCGCGGTTGATCGGCCAAGCCGGCCTCGCGGATATGGCCCAACACCGCGACCCATAGGATGGTGGCGTAGAAAGACCCGTTGAGCGCCGATAACAGGTAAAACCCGGCCGCTTGGCGCACATCCGCAAGGATCAGCACCGGCGACACCGCGCCCAGCAACAGCAGCCCATAGACCGCGATGATCTTGTAGGGCAGGATCGTGGCCGCGCCTTCGCCCTTGGGGGTGATGCGGAAATCGACGAAGCGCCCTGTCAGCCGGTCGCGCACAGCCATGATGCAGCCCCACGCCACCCAAGGCCATTGCACCAGCAAGAACAGCGCCTTTTCCCAAGCGATGACGCGGGCGTCATGGGGGCGAAAGAACCCGTCGCGTCGCATCGCGATCGCGAAAGCGGTGATCGCCCCGACCGTCGGCAGGGCATGGCCCAAGAACTGCGCATAGGTGACATCGGCATAGGGCTGGTCGAACCACAGCGCGGCGATGGGCAGCGCGTAGATCAGTGCCGCGCTGAGCGCCATCATCGGGTAAAGCCCTTGGCAAAACAGGAATTGAAACCTCAGCCGCCATGGCAGGGCGCGCAGGTAGCGCGGTGTATGGGTCAGCAAAAGCGCCACAAGGCTGCGCGACCACTGGAATTCCTGCGTCACCATATCGGCAAGGCTGCGCGGCCCGTCACCGATGGCGATCGCCTCCATCGCATGGACGCCCCGCCAGCCGCCCGCGTTCAGGATCATCGAGGTGGAATGATCCTCGGCCAGTTCCGGGCCAAGCCCGCCGACCGCCGCGAGCGCCTTGGTGCGCACCGCGTAATGCGAGCCGATGCACATCGGCGCAAGGCTGCCGGTATAGCCCAGTTGGAAAACCCCGTGAAAGGCGGCCTCTGACTGCAGGCGTGCGCGCGCGGCCCAGCTTGTCCCGGCATTGGCCGCACAGATCGAGGGCGCGCTGACATAGCCCACGGCGGGGTCGGCAAAGGGGCGGACCATCTCGCGCAGGTAGCCGAGTTGCGGCACATGGTCGGCGTCAAGCTGGGCCACGATGTCGTAATCGCGATAGCCCCAATGGTCATAGAAATAGGCAAGGTTGCCTTCCTTGCAGCGGGCGCGGCGCGGCCATGACGGGTTGTGATAGCGCGCATCATGCTTGCGGCTGGAGATTCTGACGCCGTGTCGCGCGCACCATGCGCGGGTCAGATCATCGGGGTCTTCATCGGCGAGCCATGTGTCATGCGGGTAATCTTGCGCCAGCATGGCGTTCAGCGTGGGGATCAAGACCGACAGCGGCTCTGACGGGGTTTTGGTCACCACCATCGCGACGCGGAAATCCCCCGGTTTTGGCGTGGGTGCCGCGCTGCGCTTTGCGCCGAGAAACACCGCCACGAAATAAATCTGCAAGCCATAAATCCAGCCCAAGGCCAGCGTCGATAGCGCATAGCCCGTGGGGCTGGCCACATGGGCGGGGTCGAGCCACCAGAGCCAGAACCACGCCACACAGGCCATCCACAGCCCCGTCAGCACCAAGTAGCGCGCGCGCATGCCCCCTGTCAGCACCGGGGCCAGCATCGCGGGGTCAAGCCGTCGCTGCATGGCGCACCTCATCATGGCCGAACCAAGGGGCGGCATGGGCGATGATGGTGTCGATCTCGCTTTGCTGCGTGACGAAGCCCAACCGCGCCGCCGCAAGCCTCGGGTCGGCGACAAGGGCCGCCGGATCGCCCGCCCGGCGCGGCGCGTTCACATGCGGCACGGCGCGCCCCGTGACCCGTTTGACCGCGCCCAACACTTCCCACACCGAGATGCCGCGCCCACTGCCCAAGTTGAGCGTTAGGGGCGCGCCACCCTTCAAAAGATGCCGCAAGGCCATGACATGGGCGCGGGCCAGATCATCGACATGGATGTAGTCGCGGATGCAGCTGCCGTCAGGCGTGGCGTAATCGGTGCCGAAGACGGCCAGCGGCGGTCCGCTTCCCGCCGCCGCCATCAAGGCCAGCGGGATCAGATGTGTTTCTGGGCGGTGGATCTCGCCCAAATCGCCGTCGGGGTCGGCACCGGCGGCGTTGAAATAGCGTAAGATCGCGGGGCGCAGCCCATAGGCTGCGGCCTGTTCGATCAGCATCCGCTCGCCTACCAGCTTGGTGAAGCCATAGGGGTTGATCGGGGCCTGTGGTGTATCCTCGCGAATAGGCGTGGCGCTGGGCGTGCCATAGGTGGCACAGCTTGATGAGAACACCAGCTGATCGATGCCGCCCTGCCGACAGACATCAAGCAACGCGATCATGCTGCCGATATTGTTGTCGTGATAGGGACCGGGGTCGGTGACCGATTGGCCGACATAGGCAGAGGCTGCGAAATGCATCACCGCCGCGATCTGATGATGCGCGATCGCCGTGGCAAGTGCGGCTCGGTCGCGTAGATCGGCGAAGACCGCCGGTCCCCATTGCACATGCGCCGCATGCCCGGTTGACAGGTTGTCATAGACCACCGGGCGAAACCCCGCCGCGGCCAAGGCCTTGCAGCAATGCGCACCGATAAACCCGGCCCCGCCCGTCACAAGGATCGCAGGCCCACTCATGACAGGGCCGCCGTGCAAGGCTGCTGGGGGGCTTGGGCGAAATGCGCGATCATCCGGTCAAGCCCGTCATGCAAGCTGACCGTCGGCTGCCAGCCCAAAAGCGTATGGGCCAAGGTGATGTCGGGGCGGCGCTGCTTGGGGTCATCTTGCAGCGCATCGAGAAACCGCAGCCGCGAGGGCGAGCCGGTCTTGGCCAGCACCATCTCTGCCAGTTCCAAGACGGTGAATTCGCGTGGATTGCCAAGATTGACCGGGCCGCCGATCCCGTCATCGCTGTTCATCAGCCGGATCAGCCCGTCGATCAGATCATCGACATAGCAAAACGACCGTGTCTGCCGCCCGGTGCCATAGACGGTGATGTCTTCCCCCGCCAGCGCTTGGACCACGAAATTCGACACCACGCGCCCATCTTGGGCATCCATACGCGGCCCATAGGTGTTGAAGATCCGCGCGATCCGGGTCTCCAGCCCATATGCCTTTGCATATTCGTAAAACAGCGTCTCGGCACCGCGCTTGCCCTCGTCATAGCAGGCGCGCGGCCCATAGGTGTTGACCGCGCCGCAATAGGTTTCCGGCTGGGGCGACATCTCGGGGTCGCCGTACACCTCCGAGGTGGAGGCCTGCAGGATGCGCGCGGATTTCCGCTTGGCCAGCTCCAACATATTCTGCGCCCCGTCGATCGAGGTGCGGAAGGTATGGACCGGGTCGATCTGGTATTTCGGCGGCGAGGCAGGGCAGGCGAGGTTATAGATCGCGTCGACCCTTTCGCTGATCTCGATGGGCATGATGATGTCGTGTTCGATCAAGCTGAACCGGCCCGTCGCGGCCAGATGGGCGACATTGGCGCGGTTGCCCGTCGACAGGTTGTCGATGGCGATCACGCGCGCCCCCTCCGCCACCAGCCGGGTGCATAGATGCGAGCCCAGAAAACCCGCCCCCCCGGTGACGATTTTCACCGCATCCGGGGCGCGCGCCATGATGGCGGGTAGGTTTGCAGGCGTCGGTGTGACGGTCATCGGCAACATCGGCATCGCGTGTCTCCTGATATTTATATTTTGGCCATTGGGCCGGTTGGGGGCCTTGGCCTTGGCCAAAGCGGGGCCGGGCGCGGCCCGATGGGCGCGCGGCGGTGATCCGATCGGGCTGGAACAAAGGCAGCAGAACTCTCAGCCTATGGTGGCCAAGTGGCGCCGTGATTCATTGACGGTGATCATCTTGTTGATCCGCCGCTGTCAAAGCGCGCGTAAATCCATCAGGAAAGAGCGGTAAACATATCAAAAAATTCAATTATTTTCCAATTCGCTCTTCGGCATCGCCCGCGCGGTCGTGGCGTCAAGGAACTGGACGGGGCGTGATCGGCCCGCTAGCCTGCGTGCAAATGGGAAGGGATACGACGATGAATCATGCTGACACCCGCGCCGATCTAGCGGCTGCGTTTCGCCTCACCGCGCGCGAAGGGATGCATGAGGGGGTGGCCAATCATTTCTCGATGGCGGTCAATGATGAGGGGACGCAATTCCTTATCAATCCGCGGCGTCATTTCAGCCGTATCCGTGCCTCGGACCTCTGGGTGATCGACGCCAATAATCCCGAAAGCGCCAAGGGCGAGGATGCGCCCGATCCCACCGCTTGGGGGCTCCATGCCAGCCTGCACCGCCATGTGCCGCATGCGCGCTGTGCGATGCATGTGCATTCGACCTATGCCACGGTTCTGGCCAGCCTTGCCGATAGCCGCCTGCCGCCCATCGATCAAAGTTCAGCGATGTTTTTCAATCGTATCGTGATCGACGAGAACTACGGCGGCCTTGCGATGGAGGAGGAGGGGACGCGCTGCGCGCGCATGTTCCAAGACCCCTCGATCCGCACCATGGTGATGGGCAATCACGGCGTGCTTTTCATCGGTGAAACGGTCGCCGAAACCTTCATGCGGATGTATTACTTCGAGCGCGCGGCGCGCACCTATATCATCGCGCTGTCCACTGGGCGGGCCTTGCGCGAACTCGCGCCCGATGTGGCCGAGATCACCGCCCGCCAACAAGAAGGCGACCCGCAGGCCGAGGCCGATTTCATGCGCGGCATGCGCATGGTGTTGGATGCTGAAAGCCCCGATTACATGCACTAGCTTTGCGGCTCAACGCTGCTCCATCGCGTTTTCCCATTCCGCAAGGAAGGTGCGCCGGTTGAGCGGGTCGAGATAGACCATCAGCGCGGGGCCAAGCCGGATCGGGCTGAAGCCTGAATCATCGCCCCCGCCTGTCTGGCCCAAAGGCGGCAAGGGCCAATTGCCCGCCGCGTCGCGCAAGCTCGTCTCCAAGAGCAGATCGATCAGCGCGCCTGCGGTCTCCACGGCGACCGCGTTGCGCGGGATGATCGCTGTGCGCAGCATGATATTCTCGAAATCCTCCATCCGCAGGATCTGCACCCGCCCGCCGGAATCGCGCGCCAAACGCTCGGCGGCGTAGCTGCCAAGGACGTTATAGGCCACCGCCAGCCGCCCCGCCGCCACATCGTCGATCATCTGGCCCGAGCAGCAGTAAAGCTGTGGGTCAAGCCGCCCCATCACCTCGGCCAGCCGCCAATAGACATCGGTCGAGCGTGTTTCCTTGGTGGCGAAGAGATAGCCCAGACCGCTTTCGCGCACGTCATAGGTGCCAACCGCCCCTTGGAACCGCGTGGGGTGGTCGCGCAACAGCGCGATCAGCTCTTGCCGCGTCGCAGGCAGCGGCAGGCCCGCGATCCGCTCGGCATTGACGACCACGACCGCACGTTCGGCGCTGAAGGCAAAGATCAGATCGCGCCAACGCGCCCAATCAGGCAGATCGGCGGTCATGGGCGAGCGATAGCTGCGCGCAAAGCCGTCATTGGCCAGTTGAAATTGCAGATCCATCGCCGAGGACAAGGCCAGATCAAAGGGCGCGCCATCGCGGATCGCGGCATATAGATCGGTCGATGAGGTGACGGTATAGGCGATGCCGATGTCGGGGCGCTGGGCCTGAAAAGCCCGCAAATAGGGCTCGAACACGGCCAAGTCGGCGGTCGAGATGACGCGCAACACCACTGGCCCGGTGCCGGGGTAGAAACGCTCCTCCTCGACCTCATAGGCGAGAATGGACCCCGTCCATGACAGGATCAGGCCAAGGGCAAGACCAAGGATACGCATGCACCCCTCCCGTTTTCTGCCTGTTGCAAGTTCAAAAGCCCGCCATGAGCGGCCACCACATCGCGCGCGATCGTCAGACCAAGACCCGAACCCACGATGCCGCCGGTGTTGCTCCCGCGGCGGAAGCGTTCGGTCAGCGCCTCGGCGGGGCCATCGCCAAGGCCCGGCCCCTCATCGGTGATGGTGATTTGCCCCATGCCCCCCAGCTTGGCCACCGTGATGCTGACGGTCGTCTCCTCGGGGGAGTATTTGATCGCATTGTCCAAAACATTGCGCAGCGCACTGTCGAGCAGCACCGCATCGCCCGCCACCTGTGCAGGCGCGAGGTTGAGTTGCAGCCGGATATCACACAGCGCCGCTGTCGCCTCGAGCGTGGCCGCGGTCTGGCGGGCAAGGGCGGCCAGATCGATGGGATCGCGCGCCAGATCATCGGCGCGGAAGGCGACCGTGGCATGATCGAGCAATTGCCCCGCCGAGCGCGAGCTTTCGTCAACGGCCCGGATAATGCCGCGCAGACGCTGGCGCTCGGTCTCGTCGCTGACGCTATGCAGCGCGATCTCGGCCTGGGTGCGTACAGTGGCCAAGGGTGTGCGCACGCGGTGCGCGGCCTCGGCGATGAAATCCTCGGATCGGCGGATGGATTGGCCCAAGCGGTCCATCAGCCGGTTCAGCGCCGTCATCAAGGGCGCAAGTTCCGCCGGTGCCGCGCGGCGCAAGGGGCGCAGATCTGATGGCCCGCGCCGCGACACGGCGGCCGCGATTTCGTTCAAAGGCTTGAGCGAGGTGCGCGCGGCAATCGCCGAAAGGGCCACGGCCGCCACGAAAAAGGCAACCGATAGGGCGGCCGCCAGCCGCGACAACTCGGCCGCGATCTCATCCACGCCTTGGCGCGTCTGTGCGACCGAGACGATCACCGGCACGGGCTGCGCACCTGCCAGCACCACCCGCAGCACGGCGGCCATGCGGATCGTCTCATCCGAATAGGTCTCGGTCTGAAACACCACTCGTCCGGGCAACAGCGCCTCATCAGGCGGTGGCAGGTCGGCGTAACCCGTCAACAACGCATCCCCCGCGGTGACGCGGTAGAATACCCGATCCTCGCCAATGGCGCCCAGCATGGAAAAGGCGGAATAGGGCAGCTCCAGCCGCACCTCGCCTTGTTCGCTGCGCAAGGTCTCGGCGATGGTGATGGCCGATGCGGCCAAGACATTGTCTTGGGTGCGTTCCGCCGCTTGGCGCGCCAGCCCCGTCACCATCCCCCAACTCAAGAGCGACAACAACGCCGCCACCCCCGCCAAAAGCAGGGTCAGTCGCCGCCCGATGGAGCCGCGTGGGATCAAGGCGCACCTGTCTCGATTCGGTAGCCCAAGCCGCGCACCGTCTCGATCCTGAGGCGCACCCCCTCGATCCGGCGGCGCAGGCGGCCCACATACACCTCGATCGCGTTTTCGGTCACGGCTGCGTCATAGGAAAACAGCCGATCCATCAGATGCGCCTTGGACAGGATCTGGCCGGGATGGCGGGCGAAAACCTCAAGCAGGCGGATCTCGCGGTTTTTCAACTCGAGCACCGTCGCGCCACGGCAAAGCGTGCCAGAGAGCGGATCGAACAGACAACCACCCAGCGTGATCTGGTTGCGCGCGGCCCCACCGCGGCGGCGCAGCACCGCGCGGCAACGCGCCTCTAACTCCGAGAAATCAAAGGGTTTCGTGATGTAATCATCGGCCCCTTGATCCAGCGCGCCAACCCGGTCGGAGACTTGGCTGCGCGCGGTCAGCACGATCACCGGTGTCTCGATCCGTGTGCGGCTACGGGCCAGAAATTCGCGCCCATCCCCATCGGGCAGCATCACGTCGAGCAAGATCAGGTCATATTGTGCAGCTGCCAGACAATCCTCGGCCTCGGCCAATGTGGCGGCGTGATCGACGGCATGGCCATCAAGCACAAGGCGGCTGATCAGCGCCTCGGCCAGTTCCAAATTATCCTCGACCAACAGGTAGCGCATCGCCGCCCGATCCCTCATTTGCCCCGATCATCCAAGCTGTCAGGCTTCTGTCAGCTTTTCGTGATGGATTGGCATCATGGGCGGCGGAGGACCGCCTGTCAAACGGGAGGATGACCATGAACACCTATGGGTGGACGCGCCGCGCCATGTTGGCCGCGGCAACCGCAACGCTGGCCTTTTCGGGCATGGCGAAAGCAGATCAAATGATGGATCAAGTGCATTTCCTGATCCCCGGCGGTGCCGGTGGTGGTTGGGATGGCACAGCGCGCGGCACCGGCGAGGCGCTGGTCAATGCCGGACTTGTCGGCAGCGCGACCTATGAAAACCTGTCGGGCGGCGGCGGCGGCGTGGCGATTGCCAGCCTGATCGAGAACGCCGCATCCAGCGACGGCACTTTGATGGTCAACTCGACCCCCATCGTGATCCGCGCGCTGACCGGCGAGATTTCGCAAAGCTTCCGTGACCTGACCCCGGTGGCCGGCACCGTTGGCGATTACGCCGCGATTGTCGTGACAGCCGACAGCCCGATCACCTCGATGGCCGATGCGCTTGCGATGTATCGTGCCGACGGGATGGATTTCGCCATCGGCGGCGGCTCGGTACCCGGCGGCATGGATCACCTCGTCGCGGCAATCGTGATGCAGGCGGCGGGCGAAGACCCGACAGCCTTCAACTACATCGGCTACGACGCCGGTGGCGAGGCGATGGCGGGTCTTTTGTCGGGTGAAATCGACGCGCTCTCGACCGGTTTCTCCGAGGCGATCGCGCTGTCCGATCAGGGTGTCGTGCGTATCCTCGGCGTGACCGCGCCCGAGCGTGTGCCGGCCTCGGCTGACACGCCGACCTTTGCCGAGCAGGGGATCGATGCGCAATTCGTGAACTGGCGCGGGTTCTTCGCTGCACCGGGCATGGATGCCGCCAAGGTCCAGGCCTATCAGGATCTGCTGGCCGCGATGCTGGACACCCCCGAGTGGGAAGCCGTGCGCGCCAGCATGGGTCTGGTCAACATCTACCGCCCCGGCGCGGAATTCATCGAGTTCCTCGAAGCGCAGGAAACACAGCTTGGCGATCTGATGCGCGAGCTGGGCTTTCTCTAAGCACATCGCCGCCCGCGCGTGATTGCGCGGGCGGCATGATCAAGGACCAGAGCGGCCATTGCGCGCTCTGGTCGACTGATCCCATAATGACCGAAAATCGGGGAGGGACGACCATGGCGCTCGATCGTTGGATCGCGCTTGCCTTCATCGCGCTGTGTTGCGTGTATGGCTATGCCGCATTTTTCACCATGGACGACAGCCTGCCGCCGATCTTGCGGCGCAACCCGATCTGGCCCTCGACCTTCCCCAAGATGCTGGCGGTCGCCGGCATTATCGTCGGTATGATGGTGCTCTTTGCGCCGAAGGCCGTGAAACCCGCAGCCGCCACCGCCGATAAGGCCGATGGCACCATGGATATCACCCGGCTGCGCGAATATCAGCTGATCCCCGCGCTGGCGCTGGTGGCGCTGATGCTGGGCTATGCGATGGCGCTCAGGCCTTTGGGCTTTTTGGGATCGACCACGCTGTTCTTGATGCTGGGCGCGATGATCTTGGGCGAGCGCAAGCTGTATATCCTGATCCCTGTCTCGGCGCTTTCGGCTTGGTCGATCTGGTATCTGGTGCAAGAGGTGCTGGGGATCTTCCTGCGCCCTTGGCCGGCGTTCATGGCCTGAGGAGGGCGCAAGATGATTGAAGGTCTCCTGTTAGGGCTTGCTGCGGCGGTCACGCCCTTCAACCTGATGATGGTTGTGATGGGCTGTGTGATCGGCACGCTGATCGGCATGCTGCCGGGCCTTGGGCCGATGTCGATCATCGCGATCATGATCCCCATCGCGATCAGCATCGGCGATCCGGCCTCGGCATTGATCCTTTTGTCGGGGGTCTATTACGGCGCGATTTTCGGCGGCTCGACCTCGTCGATCCTGCTCAATGCGCCGGGGGTCGCAGGAACGGTTGCCACCAGTTTCGATGGCTACCCCATGGCGCGCAAGGGGATGGCGGGCAAGGCGCTGACCATCGCCGCTGTCGCAAGCTTCGCGGGCGGCACCATCGGCACGATCTTGTTGATGATCTTTGCCCCCGCGCTGTCGTCGGTGGCGCTGTTGTTCCATTCGGCCGAATATTTCGCGCTGATGGTCGTGGGTCTTTCGGCTATCGCGGCCTTTGCGGGTACCGGGCAGGTGGGCAAGGCGCTGATGATGACGGTCCTTGGCCTGATGATGGGCACGGTGGGCGAGGGCGCGCTTTCGAACATGCCGCGCTTCACCTTTGGCGTGATGGAGCTGCAATCGGGCTTTTCCTTCATCACACTGGCCATGGCGATGTTTGCATTGCCGGAGGCGCTGTTTTTGGTGATGAACCCCGGCCGGGCCGCAACCGGCGCGGGCGGCAAGATCACTAATCTGCGCATCAGCCGGGCCGAGGCGCGCACCATCGCCCCGGTCATCGGGCGGCAATCGATCCAAGGGTTTTTCATCGGCGTCCTGCCCGGTGCGGGGGCGACCATCGCGTCTTTCCTTGGCTATGCGGTCGAGCGCAACCTTGCCAAGGGCAAGGAGCAAGAGGAATTCGGCCATGGCTCGATCAAGGGTCTGGCCGCACCGGAATCGGCCAATAACGCGGCTTGCTCGGGCTCCTTCGTGCCGCTTCTGACCTTGGGCATTCCCGGTTCTGGCACGACGGCGATCTTGCTCGGCGCGCTTTTGGCGCTGAGCGTGACACCGGGCCCGCGCCTGATGATCGATGAGCCCGATGTGTTTTGGGCCGTCATCATCTCGATGTATATCGGCAATCTGGTGCTATTGATGCTGAACCTGCCGCTCATTCCCTACATCGCGAAAATCCTCACGATCCCAAGGCAGTATCTTATTCCCTTCATCCTGTTTTTCACCCTGATGGGCAGCTATATCGGCCAAAACAACCCGACCGAATTGCTGATCCTTGTGGGTTTTGGCGTCATCGCCACGATCTTGCGCTTTGCCGATTATCCGCTGGCGCCGCTTTTGATCGGCTTCATCCTCGGCACCATGATGGAGGATAATTTCGCCCGCGCGATGCAGCTTTATCGCGGTTTCGATTTCATCATCGAGCGGCCCATGACCTTGGCGCTATTGGTTCTGGCCGCGATCTTGGTGGTGTTGCCAAGCTACCGCGCGCGGCGGGCAAGGCTGCGGGCCGCAGGGGTTGCCGATGGCGACTGAGGCCACGGCCCCCTTGCGGGGCGTGCGGGTTCTCGATCTGACAAATGTGCTGGCGGGCCCCTTTGCCTGCCAGCAGCTTGCCCATCTGGGCGCCACGGTGATCAAGGTCGAGGCGGTGGGCCGCGGTGATCTGGCCCGCAATCTGGGTGCTGATCCCGCGCTGTCGGCGCGCGGCATGGGGATCAGCTTTCTGGCGCAGAATGCGGGCAAAACCTCGCTCACGCTGAACCTCAAGGATGGGCGCAGTCGCGCAATCCTCGAAAAGCTGGTGTTGGGTGCCGATGTGCTGGTCGAAAACTTCCGCCCCGGCGTGATGGACCGGCTGGGCGTCGGCCCCGATCATCTGCGCGCGCTGAACCCGCGGCTGATCTATTGCGCGATTTCAGGCTTTGGCCAGACCGGGCCATGGGCGGATCGCCCGGCCTATGACCAGATCGTGCAAGGGGCCGCTGGCGTCATGTCGATAACAGGCGATGCGGACAGCGCACCCTTGCGCGTGGGCTATCCGCTTGCCGACACGATCGGGGGGCTGACAGCAGCCATGGCGATCGGCGCGGCACTCAACGCCAATCCACGCGGCGCCTTCATCGATGTCTCGATGCTGGAATCCGTTCTGGCGACGATGGGCTGGGTGGTCTCGAACCATCTGGTGGGGGGGGTCGATCCTGAGCCGCAGGGCAATGAGAACCCGACCTCCGCCCCCTCGGGCAGCTTTCAATGTCGCGATGCGCCGATCAACATCGCGGCCAATACCGATGATCAATGGGTGGCGCTGGCTCGGCATCTGGGCCGCACCGATCTGCTGGACCACCCCGATTTCGCCACACGCGAGGATCGCAAGCGGAACCGCCATCGGTTGCGGGCCGAATTGGAAACCGTGCTGACCACGCGCCCAGCCGAGATTTGGGCCGAGGAATTGGCCGCCATCGGTGTGCCCGCCGGTGCGGTAATGCGCGTGCCCGCGATCTTGGCCCATCCCCAGATCACAAGCCGCGATTTCATCGGGCGTTTCGACGATGTGCCGGGCGTGGGCCGCGCGGTCGACCTGGTGCGACTGGGCGCGATGATCGACGGGCTGCGCCCCAGCGTCACCACCCCGCCACCCGCCCTTGGCCAGCACAGCGATGACATTTTGCAAGGGCTTGGCTATGACGTGGACGCGATCCAAACCCTACGCGCGGAGGGCGTGATTTGACCCAAGATTCCGATGTCGCCGATTGGTGGCGCACTTCCATCATCGAGATGGAGCCGGGGCGGATCAGCCTGCGCGGTCATCCGGTGCAGGATCTGATCGGCAATATTGGCTTTGCGCCGATGATCTGGCTGATGGTCATGGGGGATAAGATCGAAGGCCCGCGTGCGGCCTTGTTCGAGGCGGCGTTGGTCTCGGCGGTCGATCATGGGCCGCAAGCCCCCTCGATCGCCGCTGCACGGATGGCCGCGACCTGCGGCGTGGGGCTGCAATCGTCGATGGCCACGGGGCTGAACATGCTGGGCGATGTGCATGGGGGCGCGGGCGAACAAGCGGTGGCGCTCTATCATGCGGTGGATGCGGCCGATGATCTGGGTCGTGCGCTGGAGGATTGGCGCGCGCAACATGGCCCCTACCTCCCCGGATTTGGCCATAGGTTCCACAATCCCGTCGATCCCCGCGCGCCGCGCCTTTTGGCGCTGGCTGATCAAGCGGCGGCGGCGGGGGCAGTCTCGGGCCGTTTCGCAGATATTGCCCGCGCCATCGGCGCGCATCTGGCGGCCGAACGGGGCAAACCCGTCGCGCTCAATATCGACGGGGCGACGGCGGTGATCTACGCCGAGCTTGGCTGTCCCGCACCCTTGGCGCGCGGCTTTTTCGGCCTGTCGCGCTCGGTCGGCATCTTGGCCCATGCATGGGAACAGATGGAACAAGGTGGGCGCAACAAGGGACCGACACCGCCGGCCTATCGCTGGACCTATGAGGGCGGCTGAGGCGCGTTAGGTCAGCCGTGCCGGGAAACCTTCGGCGCGCAGGTCGGTGCCAAGCGCATCCTCGAGCAGTTTGACGATCTGGGTCGATTGCGCCTCGCCGCCATAGGCGGCTTTGCCCTTGACGAAGGTCTGGTTTGTCATCCCCGCCAGATCCAGCGGCACGCCGAACTCGCGGCCAAAGCCCATGGCGAACCCAAGATCCTTGAGCGCCAGATCCATGCTGAACGCGATGTCGTAGCTGCCGTTCAAGATCAGCTGCCCCTCGGTCTCATGCACAAAGGAACTACCCGAGGAGGCGGTGATCGCCTCCCACGCGGTCTTGAGGTCAAGGCCGCCACGCTTGGCCAGCATAAGGGCCTCCCCATCGGCGACCAGATGGATGAAGGCCAGCATATTGGTGATCACCTTGATGATCGCCGCGCTGCCCAAGGGGCCCATATGGAACAGCTTGTTGCCGATCACCTCGAGCGCGGGGCGGTGAAGCGCCACCAGATCGGCGTCGCCCCCTGCCAGCACCGTGATCTCGCCCCTTGCTGCCAGATGGACGCCGCCCGTCACGGGTGCCTCAAGCAAGCGGATGCCGGCGGCCTCGGCCACGGCACCAAGGCGGATGATATCATCGCGCCCAAGGGTCGAGTTCTCGATCCATGTGGCGCCCGGCTTCATCTTGGGCAGGATCTCGGCCAGCACCAGTTCCGAGACGGCGGGCGAGGGCAGGCAGGTAAAGACATGGTCTGTCACGGCGGCCACCTCGGCTGCACTTCCCGCGACTGTCGCGCCCATCTCGGACAGGCGCACTGCCAAGCTTGCGTCGCGGTCATAGACCGTCACTTGATGACCCGCGCGGATCAGGCTTGCCGCGATATGCCCGCCCAGATTGCCCAAACCGATATAGCCGTAATTCATGATCCGTATCCCACCAATGCCTTGATTTCGCAAAAGTCGTGAATGCCCCAGTCGGCATATTCGCGGCCATTGCCCGATTGCTTGTAGCCGCCGAAGGGGGCGAAAGTATCCCAATCGGGGCCGTTGATATTGACCTGTCCGGCACGCAGCTGTCGTGCAACCGCGCGCGCGGCGTCCACGGGGCCGGAGACATAGGCCGCAAGGCCGTAGACCGTGTCATTGGCCATGGCGATGGCATGATCCACGCTGTCATAGCCGATGATCGACAGCACCGGGCCAAAGATCTCCTCGCGCGCGATGGTCATATCCGGCGTGACATGGCCAAAGACCGTGGGGCGCACGAACCAGCCCATGGTCATGCCATCGGGGCGGCCCAAGCCACCTGCGGCAAGGGTTGCGCCCTCGGTGATGCCGGTCTCGATCAGGGCCTGCACCTTGTCCCATTGCGCGCCCGAGATGAGCGGGCCCATGGTGACGCTTGGGTCGGCCGGGTCGCCCACGATCACGGTGTCAGCGGCCGCCCGCGCGGCGGCAAGGGCTGCTTCCATCTGGTCCATGGCCACGAACATGCGCGTCGGCGCATCGCAGCTTTGGCCGGTATTGCCGAAACAGGCCAGCGTGCCTGCCTGCACGGCTGCATCCAGAACGGCACCGGGCAAGATAATATTGGCCGATTTCCCGCCCAGCTCTTGCGCCACGCGCTTGACGGTCGCGGCGGCGGCCTGAGCAACCGCAACACCCGCGCGCGTCGATCCCGTGAAGGAGACCATGTCGACCTCAGGGTGGGCGGCCAGATGCGCGCCGACATCCGCTCCCGTGCCGTTGACAAGGTTGAAGACGCCCGCAGGCACGCCCGCCTGATCGCACAATTCGGCAAAGAGGAGCGCCGACAAAGGGGCCAGTTCCGAGGGTTTCAGCACCATGGTGCAACCCGCCGCCAGCGCAGGTGCGACCTTGCACACGATCTGGTTCATCGGCCAGTTCCACGGTGTGATCAAGGCGCAGACGCCGATCCCCTCGCGGATGATGCGGGTGGTGCCGCGCTGTTCTTCCCAGTGGAAATCGCGGGCGGCTTGGATGGTGGTTTCCAGATGGATCTGGCCCGCCCAAGCCTGCGCGTCACGCGCTTGGGTTATGGGCGCGCCCATCTCGGTCGACATCGCCTGCGCGATCTCATCATAGCGGGCTTTGTAGGCGGCCAAGATCGCCTCGAGGAGCGCGATCCGATCCGCCACGGGCCAGCTTGAAAACCCCTCGAACGCCCCGCGCGCGGCCATCACCGCGCGGTCGGCATCTTGGGCATTGCCCAAGGCCAGATCACCTAAGCTGGCCCCCGTGGCGGGCGTAGCAAAGGGCAGCGTCGCGCGGGCGATGGGTGTTTGCCACGCCCCCGCGACATAATGCTGTGACAGGCGGTGCAACATCCGCGCTTACTTAAAATAGATGTTAAAGCGCGCGCGGATCGCCGTGTCGATCTCGGGCGAGACCTGACAGCCCGCACTTGCCAAGATCGCGTTTTTGCGCGCGATCGCGGTATCAAGCAGCAGGGGTTGGCCCGCCTCGACCCATTCCTTGGGGCTCATCCGGTTGCCGACCTTGGGATAGATATATTCCGTCTGCATCAGCCCCAGCGTCTGATCGGTGCCAAGGTAATGGCCGGGGCCACCCAAGCACACCTGCTTCATCGCATCGATCGAGGTGCTGTCCTCGGTCACATCGATGCCGCGCACCAGCCGCATGGCTTGGCCCAAAAGGTCGTCGCCAAGCACAAGGCTTTCCAAACAGAAGCCCAAGAGCGAGGCATGCATCCCCACCGCCTCGTAGCACATGTTGAGCCCCGACAGCCCGGCCAGCGCATTGGTGATGCCCTGTTCCCAGCCCGCCTGCATGTCGGGCAGCTTGCTGTCAGAAATCCCCGAGGCGGCCCCACCGGGCAGGTCGTAGAAGCGGTGCATCTGCGCGCAGCCCGCCGTGAGCAATGCCTGTTCGGCCGATCCGCCCGACATCGCGCCCGTCCGCAGATCGCTGACAAAGGGCCAAGTGCCGAAGATCGCAGGCGCGCCCTTTTTGATCGCGTTGACATAGACGACACCGGCGAGGCACTCGGCCACCGCCTGAACAATCGCCAGCGCAATGGGGGCAGGGGCCGTGGCACCCGCTTGACCTGCAGAGAGCAAAAGCATCGGCATGCCACGGCGGATGCAATCCTCCATTGTGATGCAGCTTTCCTCGGCGAATTTCATGGGCGGGACAACGAAGCAGTTGGAATTGCTGACAAATGGCCGCTCAAGCCATTTCTCTTCACCACCCGCAACCATATGCAGCATCTCGAAGCAATCGGCGACATGGGCGGGGTCACTGAACGAGGTGCCGACATGTTTTTTCGTGCCTGCCAAGCAGCCATACAGTGTGTTGAGATCCATCTCGCGATTGTCCTTCACATCGCGGCAGACCATTGTGCGCTGGTAGAAATGGATATTATCGAGATTATCGACGAGGCGGGCAGCATCATAGAGATCCTGCGCGGTCGACTCGCGGTAGTCATGCGTGACCGGATCGACAATATGCACCGCCGCCCCCGCCGTGCCGAAATGCACATTCGTGCCCGATAGATGCATGTCAAACTTGGGGTCGCGCGCATGCAGCGTAATGTTGCGCGCGGCCACATTCAGCATGTCCTCGACCAGCGCGCGGGGAAAACGGATGCGCCCGTCATCGCCCAAAATTGCGCCCGCCCCGGTCAAGATCTCGACACCCGATGGCGGCGCATCGGCCAGGCCGATCACCTCGAGCGCTTCCAGCGCGCTTTGGTGAATTTTCTGCACACCTGCGTGGCTGATCGGGCGGTATTGCCCACCCGGCATGCCCGGGCGCACGGGGCGCATATCCTCGGACAGGGGGGCCGCACGCAGCGCCACCCGCGCCGCCCGCCCACCTGAACGCCGCGCGCGGGCGGGTTCGCAGGTTTCGCCGATCTCCAGCATCTGATCATTTGCCATTTGATTGCCCGTTCCTATAGCCGGTGCCCTCAGCGGGTCGCGCGCGGCGGTTACATTCTTACCCGCGCCGAGGCGGGGTCATACATCGGCGCAAGCGACGCCACGGCCTTGTGCCGCACGCCTGCCACCTCGATTTCGTAGTGTGAGGCCAGAACATCCGCGGCACTCTGACCGGCGCAGGGCACATAGCCCATGCCGATCGCGCCACCCAAGGCATGGCCGTAATTGCCGCTGGTCACTGGCCCCACGATCGTGCCATCGCGCAAGATCGCCTCGTTATGGAACAAGAGCGGTTCGGGGTTTTCGAGCCGGAACTGCAGCATCATCCGCGCAAGCCCTTGATCTTGCTTGTGCAGCACCGCGTCGCGGCCGATGAAATCGCCCTTGCCGGTCTTGACCGCAAAGCCCAGGCCCGCCTCGAGCACATGATCCTCATCGGTGATGTCATGGCCGAAATGGCGATAGGCTTTCTCGATCCGGCAGCTATCCAGCGTGTGCAGACCACACAGTTTCAGCCCGTGATCGGCGCCCGCATCGCGCAAGGTTTCAAAGACATGGGCGGCCATATCGGTGGAGACGTAAAGCTCCCACCCCAGCTCGCCCACATAGGAGATGCGATGCGCCCGCGCGATCCCTAGACCAATCTCGATCTCGCGCGCGGTGCCGAAGGCAAAGCCCTTGTGGCTCAGGTCATCGGGGCTGATCGCCGCGATCAGATCGCGCGATTTGGGGCCCATGACGCAAAACACAGCCTCGGCCGCGGTCATGTCGATGATGGCGACCGCATCCTCGCCCTGATGGCGGCGCAGCCACGCCAGATCGCGTTGCAGCGTGGCACCCGGCACAACCAACAAATAGGTCGTTTCCGACAGGCGTGTGACCGTCAGATCGCTTTCGATACCGCCACGCGGATTGAGCATTTGGGTATAGACCACGCGGCCCACGCCCACATCCATCTGATTGGCACAGAGGCGGTTGAGGAATGCGCAAGCCGCGCGCCCCTCCACCCGGATCTTGCCGAAGGATGTCATGTCGAACAGGCCCACGGCCTCACGCACCGCCATATGTTCGCGGCGCTGGTTCTCGAACCAGTTCTGGCGGCCCCAGCTATAGCGGTATTCGCGTTCTTGGCCCGGATCGGCGAACCAATTGGCGCGTTCCCAGCCCGCAACCTCGCCAAAGACCGCACCTTCGGCTTTCAGATGCTCATGGATGGGCGAGCGGCGCACACCGCGCGCGGTCTCGACCTGACGATAGGGCCAGTGATCGGCATAAAGCAGGCCCAAGGTCTCGGTCACGCGTTCCTTCAGATAGCGGCGGTTGCGCTGGAAGGGCTGGGCGCGGCGAATATCGACCTCCCACAGATCGAAAGGCGGCTCGCCTTCGGTGATCCAATGGGCAAGCGCCATGCCCGCGCCACCCGACGACACGATCCCGATGGAGTTGTAACCCGCCGCGATCCAATAGCCCTTCAACTCGGGCGCTTCGCCCAAGTAGTAGCGGTCATCGGGGGTAAAGCTTTCCGGCCCGTTGAAGAAGGTGTGGATGCCCGCGGTCTGGAACATCGGCATGCGATGGGTCGCCATCTCGAGGATCGGCTCGAAATGCTCGAAATCTTCCGGAAGGGCATCGAAACAGAAATCTTCCGGAATGCCGCCCATGCCCCATGGCTTGGCCTTGGGCTCGAACGCGCCCAGCATCATCTTGCCCGCGTCGGATTTGTAATAGGCGCATTCATCCGGCACCCGCAGAACCGGCAAATGGCCAAGCCCCTCAATGGGTTCGGTCACAAGGTAGAAATGCTCGCAGGCATGCAGCGGCAAGGTGACGCCCGATTGGGCCGCCAGATCGCGGCCCCACATGCCGCCGCAGTTGATCACCACATCGGCGGCGATATGGCCCTGTTCGGTGCCATTGTCCCAATTCACGCCGGTGGCGCGCGCACCATCATCGGTGACAGCGGTGACCTTGACCCCTTCGATGATCTGGGCGCCCGCCATCCGCGCGCCCTTGGCCAGCGCCATGGCGATATTGGCCGGGTCGCATTGCCCGTCGCCCGGCAGATGCACGGCACAGGTGACATCGCCGATTTCCACATGGGGATACATGGCGCGCACTTCGGCGGTGGTGATCTCATGCACCTCGACGCCGAATGTGCGGGCAACCGTCGCCTGGCGCAGCAATTCCTCGCGCCGGTCGGCGGTCAGGCCGAGCGAGATGGAACCGACCTGCCGCATGCCGGTGGCAACGCCTGTTTCCGCCTCAAGCTTGGTGTAAAGTTCGGCGGAATATTTTGCCAAGCGCGTCATGTTCTGGCTACCGCGGAGCTGGCCCACCAGCCCTGCCGCATGCCAAGTGGTGCCACAGGTCAGCTGTTTGCGCTCGAGCAGCACGATATCGGTCCAGCCCAGCTTGGCCAGATGATAGGCCACTGAACAACCAGAGACGCCGCCGCCGATGATCACCGCGCGTGCGTGGGTAGGGGGTGTTGCCATGATCAGGCCCTCAGCCGGCTGTTTTCAGGATCCCAGAGTGGGCGATCTTCTTGCACTACGGCGCGGCAACTTGTGCCGTAGATATCGACCGTGATCTCGGTGCCGGGCACGGCCAGATCGGCGCGCAACATGCCCAAGGCGATGGACCCGCCCACGCGGTAACCCCAAGCGCCGGATGTGGTTTCGCCCACCACCTGACCCTCATGCCAAAGCGTCGACATATAGGGCGCGTCGGCCGCGCCTGCATCGACGCGCAGCGTGACGAAGCGTTTGGCCACGCCCGCCTGTTTCTCGGTCAAAAGTGCCTGTTTGCCGGGGAAGTCCTGCGCTTTGTCAAAGCGGATGAAGCGATCAAGACCGCCCTGCAACAGGCTGTAATCCGTGGACAAATCGCCTTTCCATGCGCGATAGCCCTTTTCAATCCGCAAGGAATTGAGCGCGAACATGCCAAAGGGCTTTGCGCCTTGCCTGAGGATCGCGTCATAAATCTCTGGCATATATGCGTTTTCTGCGTGAACTTCCCACCCCAACTCACCTGCGAAGGAGACACGCGCCAACCAGCAAGGCTGGCCGGCAAGCTGCGCGCCCTGATGGCTGAGCCATGGCAGTGTCAGATCGGCATCGGTGCCAACCGCCGCCAAAAGCGCGCGCGCTTTCGGTCCGGTGACGATCAGGGTCGATATCTCGCGCGTGTGGTCGGTGAGCGAAAGGCCGGGGGCCAGATCGCGCGCCAGCCATTCATGATCATGCCATTGCGCCACGGCGGCAGTGATCAGCGTATAGTCGTCGGGGCCGTTACAAGCGACCGACATCTCGGTCACAATGCGCCCACGGCTGTCGGGGAAATAGGCAAGCCCCAGCCGCCCGGGTTTTGGCAAACCGCCCGATATCTTGCCCAAAAGCCATTCACCCGCCCCCGGACCTGTCAGACGATACCGCGAGAAACCGGGTAGATCGAGCACGCCCACACCATCGCGCACGGCTTCGCATTCCTCGCGGATGCGTGCCTCCCACGGGCCTGCGCGGTTCCATGTCTGGGTTGCCTCCTCCGAGGTGTCGTCGCCGGGTTGCGCAAACCAATTGGCGCGCTCCCAGCCGCCATAGGCCCCCATCTGCCCGCCAAGCGCCTTGACGCGGTCATGGATGGGCGAGGTTTTGCGGTCGGGGGCGGCGGGCCAGCGGTGCCACGGGAAATGCATGGCGTATTCGTGGCCGTAAACTTCCATTCCCTTTTGCACGCAATAGTCGTGATCGGTGTAATCGGTGAAACGGCGCGGATCGCAAGACCACATATCCCACTCGGTCGCCCCTTGGGTGATCCATTCAGCCAGCACCTTGCCCGCGCCGCCGCCCTGCGCGATGCCGAAGGTAAAGACGCACGCCTCGAAGGCATTGGGCACGCCCGGCATCGGCCCGATCAGCGGGTTGCCATCGGGGGTGTAGGGGATCGGCCCGTTGATCACACGGGCAAGCCCGGCCTCGGCTAAAAGCGGCACACGCGCCATCGAATCCTCGATCTGGAACGACAGCCGCTCCAGATCGTCGGGGTAGAGTTGAAAGCTGAAGTCCTCGGGCATGGGATCGGCGGGGTCGGCCCAATGCGCGCGGCATGGCCGCTCATAAGGGCCAAGGTTGAAGCCGTTCTTTTCTTGCCGCAGGTAGTAAGAGCTATCGACATCGCGCAAAAGCGGCAGCTTGTGACCGGCCGCCTGCGCCCAATCGCGGATTTCCGGCACCTCGTCGAAGACCATGTATTGATGGCTCATCACCATCATCGGCACGGTGCGCCCGCCGTAGGGCTTGAACCATTCGCCCACGCGCTGCGCGTAGTATCCGGCCGCATTGACCACGATCTCGCAGCGGATATCGCCCTTTTCGGTATGCACGATCCATTCGTCGTTTTCGCGGCTGACACCGGTGGCGGGGCAGAAACGCGCGATGGTGGCACCCAGATCGCGTGCGCCCTTGGCCAAGGCTTGGGTCAGCTGCGCGGGGTCGATATCGCCATCGGCGGGATCATAAAGCGCGCCTTTCAGATCATGGGTCTCGATAAAGGGGTATTTCGCCTTGATCTCATCGGGGGTGAGAATTTCCAACGCCATCCCTTGCGACAGACCCATGCCGCGCGCGCGGGCAAATTCCTGCATCCGCTCATCGGAATGGCCAAGGCGGATCGAGCCCGTGACATGGTAGTTCATCGGGTAATCGACCGCCGCGCCAAGCCCGCGATAAAGCTCGGTCGAGTAGCGCTGCATATTCATCAGCGACCATGAGGTCGAAAAGGTCGGCACATTGCCCGCCGCATGCCAAGTCGAGCCTGCGGTCAGTTCGTTTTTCTCAAGCAAAACGCAATCGGTCCAGCCTGCACGCGCCAGATGATAAAGCGCCGAAACCCCAACGACGCCGCCGCCGATGATCACAACGCGCGCATGACCCGGTAGATCCGACATATGCTTTCCCCCCTTTATTTCACCTGACAGTATTCCTGCAGCTTGACGCGAGTTCAATTCGCCACAGAGATGTGTATTGATCGGATAAACCGATTAGGATTGACCATGACGCTTGAGCAGATCGAAACCTTTCTGGACCTGTGCGAAACCCGCAGCTTCAACCGCACCGCCAACCGGCTGGGCGTGACGCAATCGACCATCTCGGGCCGGGTGCAGGCGCTCGAGGCGGCCTTGGGCTGCAAGCTTTTGGAACGAAGCCGCGCCGGCACGGAACTGACTACCGAGGGGTTGCGCTTCGAGCCGCATGCGCGCGCGCTGCGCAATGGCTGGACGGCGGCGGGCCAAGCGGTGCGCGGCGCAGGCAATGCCGCCATGGCGATGCGGATCGGGATTCAACATGATCTGCTGGGCGATCAAGTGGCCGAATGGGTCAAGGCGGTGCAAGGCGCGGTGCCTGATACCGCGCTTTATGTCGAGGCCGATTACTCGGCCCAGATGTGCGCCGATGTGCGCGATGGTCAGCTTGACCTGGCCATTCACTACACGCCCAAGCCCCATCCTGATCTGCATTTCGAGACCTTGGGCGAGGTGGGCTATGTCATGGTCTCGACCGAGGCCGATGATCTGAATGCTGTGCGGTCCGAGAACTATATTTTGCCCAATTACGCCCCGGCCTTTTCCGCAACCCACTCCGCGCTTTTGCCGATGCTCTCGGTCGGCATCGTCTCGAGCGGGCAGAATGCGGTGATCCGGGGGCTTTTGACCGCTCTTGGCGGCAGCACCTATGTGCTGCGCGCCACGGCGCTTGATCTGGAACGCGCAGGGCTGGCCCGACGCGTGGCGCGCGCGCCGAAGATCGACCAGCCGGTCTATGCCGCGATCCATCTGCGCAACCGTCACAGGGGCGCGCATCGGCGCATCTTGCGCGCGCTCAAGGCGCATTTGACCCTGCGCGCGACGTGACGCTCAACCCAGGCGCGCTTGATCCACCAACCAGTTGACGCAGGCCACGATCTCGGGGCGGTGATGATTACCCGCATGGGGCAGCACGATGTGATGGCCCAAGCGTTCGGGCAAGATCGCAGCACAGGCCAAGACCAGATCGCCGCGCGCAAGGTAGGGCGCGGCAAGCGTATCGGCGATCAAGGCATAGCCTTGCCCGCTTTTGGCCAATTCCAGCGCGACCAGCGATTGGTCGACTACATAGACCGGGTCGGGCAGGGCGGTTTGGGGGGCGTGTTCCTGTTGGAACTGCGCCCAAGTGTCGATCGCCCCGGTAATCTCGATCAGCGGGCCTTGCAGCACGGTGGCGATAGGTCCGGCCAGCGCAGGTGCGCAAACAGGCACGACATCGCCCTTGCACAAGGCCACCACCGCACCATCCGGCCAAGTGCCATCGCCATAGCGGATATCGATATCGATCGGGTCGCGCCCGCCCGATTCCGACCACGAGGCGGACAAGATCCGCAGGTTGATCGCGGGGTGGGCCTGCCGAAAGGCCCCGATGCGCGGCATCAGCCACAGCACGTTGAACGAGCTCAAGCCCTGTAATGTCAGGGTTGCGGGATTGTTCTTGCCGAAAATCCCCGCCGTGCCTGTCTCGATTACCGAAAACGCCTTGGTCACCACGGGCAGGTAATTTTGCCCCGCCAGCGTCAGCACCAGCATGCGGCGTTGGCGGGCAAACAATTTGCGGCCCAACTCGGCCTCGAGCGCGCGGACTTGGTAGCTGACCGCCGATGGCGTCAGACCCAATTCCTCGGCGGCGCGGGTGAAATTGCCAAGCCGTGCGCTGGCCTCGAAGGCGCGCAACCATGACAGCGGGGGAAGATGTGTGAACATGGGAGCAATCTACGAATTTTTTCGATGTTGTCGCGAAATATTTTTCGCTGTGTCGCCGCGGGCCGTCGGCGCATTGTGCTGCGCGTGGGACGGAGAGAAACAAACCATGCAAGGCCATGATTATGTGATCGTCGGCGGCGGCTCGGCGGGCTGTGTGCTGGCCGAACGCCTCTCGGCTTCGGGGCGCTACAGCGTTCTGCTGCTCGAGGCGGGTGGCCGGGATTGGTCGCCTTGGATCGGGTTGCCGCTGGGTTATGGCAAGCTGTTCTACCACCCGCGCATGAACTGGCAGTTGCAGACCGAGCCGGATGCGGCACTGGGCGGGCGCAAAGGCTATTGGCCGCGCGGCAAGGTGCTGGGCGGGTCAGGGTCGATCAATGCCATGGTCTATGCCCGTGGCCTTCCGCATGATTTCGACGATTGGGAAGGGGCAGGCGCCACCGGCTGGGGCTGGGAGAGTGTCGAAAAGACCTATGAGGCGATGGAAACCCGCGTCAGCCATGATGGCACGCAAAGCGGCGCGGGACCGGTGCATGTGCAAGATGTCTCGGACCAAATCCATCCGGTGAACCGGCATTTCTTTGCCGCCGCCGAAGAAGCGGGCCATCCCGTCTGCGATGATTTCAACAGCCCATCGGCCGAGGGGGCCGCGACCTACCGCATCAATACCCATCGTGGGCGGCGCGACAGCTCGGCGCGGGCCTATCTTGCGCGGGCGCGGGGGCGGGCGAACCTGACGATCATCACCCATGCCCATGTCGCGCGCATCGGTTTCGAGGGGCGGCGCGCGGTCTCGGTCAGCTATCTCAGGGGCGGGCGCGAAGTCACGGTGCGCGCGGGCCGCGAGATCATTCTGTCGGCGGGCGCTGTCGCCTCACCCCAGATCTTGCAACGCTCAGGGCTTGGCCCTGCGGGGCTGTTGCAACAGGCAGGGATCACGCCGCTGTGCGATCTGCCGCAGGTGGGTGAAAACCTGCAAGACCATCTGGCGGTCAGCTATTATTTCCGCGCGACCGAGCCCACGCTGAACGATGATCTCGCGCCGCTATGGGGCAAGATCCGCGCGGCGCTGCAATATGCGCTGACGCGCAAGGGGCCGCTTGCCTTGTCGGTCAATCAATGCGGCGGGTATTTCCGCTCGCATCCCGGGCTGAACCGCCCCGATCAACAGGTCTATTTCAACCCGGTGACCTATACCACGCGCATCCGCGAAGGCCGGCGCACCGTGATCAACCCTGACTCTTTTCCGGGCTTCATCATCTGCCACCAGCCCTGTCGCCCGACCAGCCGGGGCAGGATCGCGATTTCAAGCGCTGATCCGATGGCCACACCTTTGATCACGCCCAATTCGCTGGCCACCGCCGAGGATCGCGCCACGGCGATTGCCGGGGGGCGGCTGTGCCAAGATCTGGTGCGCAGCAAGGCGCTGACCGGTTTGATCGCGGCAAGCATGGACCCGACCGATCTGCGCGAGATGGATGATGACGCGATCTTGGCCGATTTCCGCGCGCGCTGCGGCACGGTCTATCATCCTGTCGGCACCTGCAAGATGGGGCAGGATGCGGCAAGCTCCGTGGTCGATCCATCCTGCCGCGTGCATGGGGTGGCGGGCTTGCGCGTCATCGATGCCTCGGTCTTTCCCAATGTCACCTCGGCCAATACCAATGCGCCGACGATGATGGTGGCCAATCGCGCCGCCGATCTGATCCTGGAGAGCGCATGAGCATTCCCTATTCCGCCTCGGGGGCTGTCCCGCTGTCCACGCCGCGGGGTCAGGACGATAAAGGCCCGCGCATCACGCGGATCGAAACCTTTGCCACGCCGCTGATCGGATTCCTGCGGGTCACGACCGCGGATGGCGCGCAAGGCTGGGGGCAGGTCTCGACCTATAACAGCGATATCACGGCGCAAATCCTGCACCGGCAAGTCGCCCCTTGGGCGCTGGGCCGTGGTGTCGACGCGTTGGAAGATGTGATCGCCGAGATCCCGTTGCGCGAACATAAATACCCCGGCACCTATCTGTGCCGCGCCATGGCGGGGCTGGATACCGCCGTGTGGGATCTGCGCGGCAAAGTGGCTGGCAAGCCGGTGGCGGCCCTTTTGGGTGGCGCGGCGGGCAAGATCCGCGCCTATGCCTCCTCCATGCGGCGCGACATCACGCCAGAGGCTGAGGCCGCCCGCCTGATCGGCTTGCGCGATGCGCATGGGTTCGACGCCTTCAAGGTGCGGGTGGGCGCGGAATGCGGCCAAGACCGGGATGAATGGCCCGGCCGGACCGAGGCGATCATTCCCGCAATCCGCCGCGCGCTGGGCGATGATGCGGCGCTTTTGGTTGATGGCAATTCCGGCTTTTCACCCAAACGCGCGATTGCCGTGGGCCATATGCTGCAAGACAATGGCTACGAGCATTTCGAGGAACCTTGCCCCTATTGGGAGCTGGAACAAACCGCCGAAGTGAGCGCCGCACTCAGCATGGATGTGGCAGGCGGCGAGCAGGATTGGGATTTGCAGAATTGGCGGCGGATGATCGCGCTGAAATCGGTCGATATCGTGCAGCCAGATGTGCTGTATGTCGGCGGCATGATCCGCGCGATGCAGGTGGCCCAGATGGGCCATGCTGCGGGCCTGCCTTGCACGCCCCATGCGGCGAACCTGTCGATGGTGACGATCTTCACCATGCATCTGCTGCGCGCCGTGCCGAACCCAGGCCGCTATCTGGAGTTGTCGATCGAGGGCGACGACTATTACCCCTGGCAGCGTGATCTTTTCACCAGCGATCCCTACCGGGTCGAGAATGGCCATGTCACCGTCACCGATGCGCCCGGTTGGGGGGTGGAGATCAACCCCGAATGGCTGGCCAAATCCAGCTATAGCGTCAGCGATTGGGCGCGCTAGCGCTGCGCAAGGCGCGCGGTGCGTGACCGAATTCACGCCGAAACCCCCGCGTCATGGCCGAGGCATCAGCGTAACCCACGCGCCCCGCGATTTCGGCCACCGACAAGCGCGTGTCTTGCACCAGCCGATACGCCTCGGCCATGCGGATCGCGGTATAGAGGCTTTGGGGCGCGCGCCCGGCCGCTGTCTGGCATCGCTGCTCCAACCCGCGCTGGCTAAGGCCCAAGCGCCGCGCAATCTCGGGGATGGCAAGTGGCGCCTCCAGATGTCGCCGCATGAGCGCCGCGGCGGCACGCACCACCCGGTCGCCCGCCACGCCGGGCAAATGCGGCCCTGCGCCGGGGCGTTCGCCATGCATGAAAAGCGCACCCACATCGAGGCTGAGCATCGGCCCATGGTGCTGGGCGATCAGCTCCAACATCAACTCCATCGTGGTGGTGGCCCCCCCGCAACTCAGCCGGTCGCGGTCGATTACGAAGCGGTCTTGCACCACCTGCACCTCGGGATAGCTTTCTTCGAACTCGGTCAGCACATCCCAATGCGACGTGGCGCGGTAGCCATCCATCAGCCCGGCGGCGGCCAAAACAAGGCTGCCGGTATCAAGGCCCACAAGCGCGCCTGACCGCCCCGCCGCCGCGCGCAGGCGGCGCAAATGGGCCGCACGGGTGAAATCACGATGCCCATAGCTTGGCATGACGCAAAGATAATCGGTTTGCGTCAGGTCAGACAGGGTCATCGCCGGTGTTACGGGCAGGCCGCTAGACGACAGCACAGGCCCTGTGTCCAGCCCCAGAAAATGCCATTGATACAGCGTTTTGCGCGACAGCGTATTGGCCGCGCGCAAGGGCTCGACCGCATTGGCAAGGCAGAGGTTTGAAAAGTTCGGAAACAGCAAGATCGCGATTTGGCGTGTCATCGGAAAATTTCGAACCCTGCATGATATTGGACAAATTCAGCATGATGCAGAAACCCGCGCCTTTCTAGCGTTTTTCATCGGATGTCGGGGGGGACAGCATGGATTTCGGCCTAAGCGCAGAACAGCAGATGATCGTCGACACGGTGCGCAGCTTTGTCGAAACCGAGATATATCCGCATGAGGCCGCGGTCGAGAAAACCGGCATCGTGCCTGCCGACCTCGCCGCCGATCTGCGCGCCAAGGTTCTGGAGATGGGCTTTTGGGCTTGCAACTTTCCGACCGAGATCGGGGGCGGGGGCCTTAACCATCTGGAATTCACGCTGGTCGAGCGGGAATTGGGGCGCGGTTCGATGGCGCTGACGCATTTCTTTGGGCGGCCGCAGAATATCTTGATGGCCTGCGAAGGCGAGCAGCGCGAGCGCTACTTGTTGCCCGCCGTGCGTGGTGAGCGGATGGATGCACTCGCCATGACCGAACCCGATGCGGGCTCGGATGTGCGGGGGATGAAATGCGCCGCTGTGCGGGATGGCGGCGATTGGGTCGTGAACGGCACCAAGCATTTCATCTCGGGCGCCGATCATGCCGATTTCTTCATCGTTTTCGTGGCGACCGGCGTCGATGACACGCCGCACGGGCCGAAAAAGCGGATCACCTGTTTCCTCGTCGATCGCGGCCATCCCGGCTTTACCGTGCGCGATGGTTATAATTCCGTGAGCCACAGGGGCTACAAGAATTGCATCCTTGAGTTCGACGATTGCCGCTTGCCCGACGCCCAAGTGCTGGGCGTGGTCGATGGCGGGTTCGATGTGATGAACACATGGCTTTACGCCACCCGCCTGACGGTTGCGGCGTTTTCCGTAGGCCGCGCGCGGCGGTGCTTCGATCATGCCGTGGATTATGCGGCACAGCGCCGCCAATTCGGCCAACAGATCGCCAAGTTCCAAGGTGTCAGCTTCCAGATCGCCGATATGATCACCGAGATCGACGCCGCCGATCTGATGACCTTGTCAGCGGCATGGCGGCTCGACAAAGGGCTGCCTGCCAACCGCGAGATTGCATCGGCCAAGCTTTACGCCACAGAGATGCTGGCGCGTGTCACTGACACCACGCTGCAAATCCATGGCGGCATGGGCTTGATGGATGATCTGCCCATCGAGCGTTTCTGGCGCGACGCGCGGGTGGAACGCATCTGGGACGGCACCTCCGAGATCCAACGCCATATCATTGGGCGCGAGATTTTCCGCCCCAAAGGCGCATGAAGATGGAGCCGCTTTCGCGCTTGCTGCGGCCATCCTCCATCGCGGTCATCGGCGGGGGGGCGTGGTGCGCCAATGTCATCGCGGAATGCCGCAAGATCGGTTTTGCGGGGCCTGTTTGGCCCGTGCATCCGACAAAGACCGAAGTTGCCGGGCTGCGCGCCTATCCCACCATCGCCGATCTGCCAGAGGCACCCGATGCGACCTTCATCGGGGTGAACCGCGCGGCCAGTATCGACACGCTGCGCGCGCTGGCCGCGCGCGGTGCGGGTGGCGCTGTCTGTTTCGCCTCAGGCTTTCGCGAAGCCGCTGCCGAGACCGGCGATGGCGCTGAACTTGAAGCGGAGTTGGTCGCAGCCGCTGGACCCATGCGTATCTTGGGCCCCAATTGCTATGGCTTCCTGAACCTGCTCGATGGCGCGGCACTCTGGCCCGACCAGCATGGCGCCTTGCGGGTAGATCGCGGTGTGGCGCTGATCACCCAATCCTCCAACATCGCGATCAACCTGACGATGCAGACCCGTGGCCTGCCGATCGCCTATGCGGTCACGGCGGGTAATCAGGCCCAGACCGGCATGGCCGAGATCGCCATGGCACTTCTCGATGATCCGCGCGTCACGGCTCTTGGCCTGCATATCGAAGGGATCGGCGATTTGGCGGGTTTTGCCGCCATGGCGGCGCGGGCGCAGGCCTTGGGCAAACCCATCGTGGCGGTCAAGGCTGGTGCCTCCGATCAGGCGCGGGTGGCGGCCGTGTCGCACACAGGCTCGCTTGCGGGCAGCGATGCGGGGGCCGATGCGCTGTTTGCCCGGCTTGGCATCGCGCGGGTGGCTGGGCTGGCCGAGTTGTTGGAAACGCTGAAAATTCTGCATGTGGTGGGGCCGCTTGGCTCGACCGATATCGCGTCGATGTCCTGCTCCGGGGGTGAGGCGGGGCTGATGGCCGATCTGGGCGCGCGGGCGGGGCTAAACTATCCGCCGCTCATAGCATCGCAGCATGACGATCTACGCGCAGCCCTCGGCCCCAAGGTGGCACTGGCCAACCCCTTGGATTACCACACCTATATCTGGGGTGATGAGGTCGCGATCACGCGGGCCTTCAGCGCGATGATGGCCCCGCATCTGGCGATGGGCGTGGTGGTGCTGGATTTCCCGCGCCCAGACCGCTGTGAAAGTGCCGCATGGGATCTGGTCGTCAACGCGGTCGAGGCGACGCGCGCGGCAACGGGCCGACCCATGGCGATCATGGCGAGCTTGCCCGAAACCATGCCCGAGCCATTGGCCGCCGACATGATCGCACGCGGCATCGTACCCTTGGCCGGAATGGCCGAGGGTTTGGCCGCGATTGCCGCTTGCGCCGGCATCAGCGCGCATCGGCCGAACCCCGCGCCCCTGATCCTGCCTGGGCCTGAGCCCATTGCGCCGCGCCTTTTGACCGAGGCCGAGGGCAAGGCGATGCTCGCCGACCATGGCGTGCCCGTGCCGCGCCGGGAATTGGCCACGACCCCTGACGCCGCAGCCGATGCCGCGGCCCGCCTTGGCTTTCCCGTGGTCCTGAAAGGGCTGGGCCATGCCCATAAGACCGAGGCCGGTGCTGTCGCCTTGAACCTGACCAGCGCCGAAGCGGTGGCTGATGCGGCGGCCCGCATGGGCGGGTCAGATTTTCTTATAGAAGAAATGGTGAGCGGCGCTGTGGCCGAAATCCTTGTCGGCGTGATCCGCGACCCAGCGCATGGGTTTGTGCTGACCTTGGGGGCGGGGGGAGTTCTGACCGAGATCATGGCCGACACAACCTCGCTGCTCTTGCCCGCAACAGCGCAGGATATCGCCGACGCCCTCGATCGGTTGCGCATCGCGCCGCTGTTGGCGGGCTATCGCGGCAAGCCACCCGCCCACCACACGGCACTGGTCGCGGCCATTTTGGCGGTGCAAGATTGCACCATCGCGCATATGGGCGGGCTTGTCGAATTGGAGATCAACCCGCTGATCGCCACGCCTGACCGCGCTGTTGCGGTCGATGCCCTGATCCGATTGGGAGAGAGACCATGACCGATACGCCGATCAAGACCCACCGCCGTGGCGCGGTGCTGGAGGTCACGCTCGACCGGCCCAAGGCGAATGCCATCGATTTCGCCACCAGCCGGATCATGGGCGAGGTTTTTACCGATTTCCGTGATGACCCCGATCTGCGGGTGGCGATCCTCACCGGGGCAGGCGAGAAATTCTTTTGCCCCGGCTGGGATCTCAAGGCCGCAGCGGGGGGCGAGGCGGTCGATGGTGACTATGGCAAGGGCGGCTTTGGCGGCTTGCAGGAATTGCGCGGGCTCAACAAGCCCGTGATTGCCGCCATCAACGGCATTTGCTGCGGTGGCGGGCTGGAACTGGCCTTGAGCGCCGATATCATTCTGGCCGCCGAACATGCCAGTTTCGCCTTGCCCGAGATCCGCTCGGGCACGGTGGCTGATGCGGCCTCGATCAAGCTGCCCAAGCGGATTCCCTATCATATCGCGATGGAGTTGCTACTCACCGGGCGCTGGATGGACGCAGCAGAGGCGGCACATTGGGGGCTGATCAATCGGGTGCTGCCCGCCGATGATCTGATGGAGGCCGCGCGCGTCATGGCCGATGAACTGGCCGCAGGCCCGCCCTTGGTCTTTGCCGCGATCAAGGAGATCGTGCGCGAGGCCGAAGCGATGCGGTTTCAAGATGCGATGAACAAGGTGACGAAAAGCCAGTTCGAAACCGTCGAGCGGCTTTATCGTTCCGAAGATCAAAAAGAAGGAGCGCGCGCTTTCGCCGAAAAACGCGATCCGATTTGGAAAGGGAAATAAACCATGCCATTGACCATGAGCCGCGAGGTTTTCATCACCTGCGCCGTCACCGGATCGGGGGCCACCCAAGACCGCAGCCCCCATGTGCCGCGCAGCCCCAAAGAGATTGCCGAAAGCGCGATCGCAGCGGCCCGCGCAGGGGCGGCCATCGTGCATTGCCATGTGCGCGATCCCGACACCGGGGTGCCGTCCCGCCGCGTCGAACTCTATCGCGAAGTCACTGACCGTATCCGGGATGCAGAGGTTGATGTGGTGCTGAACCTGACCGCTGGGATGGGCGGTGATATCGTTTTTGGCCCGACTGATGCGCCCTTGCCGCTCAACCCCAAGGGCACCGATATGGCCGGGGCCGAAGAACGTGTTGCCCATGTGGCAGACTGTCTGCCCGAGATCTGCACGCTTGATTGCGGCACGATGAATTTCGCCGAGGCCGATTACGTCATGACCAATACGCCCGGCATGCTGCGCGCGATGGGGCGGATGATGACCGATCTGGGCGTCAAGCCCGAGATCGAGGCCTTTGACACCGGCCATCTGTGGTTCGCCAAGGAGCTGGTGAAGGAAGGCATCCTCGACAGCCCCGCCTTGGTGCAGCTGTGTATGGGCGTGCCATGGGGCGCGCCCGATGATCTGAACACCTTCATGGCGATGGTGAACAACGTGCCGCAGGATTGGACCTTTTCGGCCTTTGCATTGGGGCGCAACCAGATGGCCTATGCGGCGGCCGCCGTGTTGGCAGGTGGCCATGTGCGCGTGGGGCTTGAGGATAATCTTTGGCTCGACAAGGGCGTGCTTGCCACCAATGCGCAGCTGGTCGAACGCGCGGTCGGCGTGGTCGAAGGGATGGGCGCGCGGATCATGACGCCCGCCGAGGTGCGCGCGAAGCTTGGCCTAGTGAAACGGGCGCCACGGTGAGCCGCCGGGTCGTCATCACCGGCGGGGCAAGCGGGCTTGGGCTTGCAATGGCCGAGGCTTTCGTCGCTTTGGGCGATCAAGTGGCTGTGTGCGATGCCGATCCCGCGGCGGTGGCATCTGTTGCCCCCCCGATCCGGGCGGTCGTGGCCGATGTGACAAATGCCGTCGCAATGGACGATTTTCTGGGTCAGATCGAAGCCGATTGGGGCGGGGTGGATATCGTCATCTCCAACGCGGGCATCGGCGGGCCAGCAGGGCCGATCGAGGAATTGGATTTCGCAGATTGGCAGCGCTGCTTGTCGGTCAATCTGGATGGGGCATTCTTGACCTGCCGCTGGGCGGCGCGGGTGCTGAAGGCGCAAGGCGCGGGCGTGCTTTTGCTGACCAGCTCGGTCTCGGGCCTTTTCGGGTTTCCGTGGCGCACGCCTTATGTGGCGGCGAAATGGGGGATCGTGGGGCTGACCAAGGCGCTGGCCTCGGAGCTTGGACCGCATGGCATCCGCGTCAACGCGATCTGCCCCGGTGCGGTCGAGGGGCCACGCATGGACCGCGTCATCGCGATGGAGGCCGCGGCCCAATCCCGCAGCGAGGCCGATGTGCGCACAGGCTTCACCGATGGCGTTGCGCTGCGCCGCTTCGTGACTGCCGAAGAAGTCGCGGCGATGGCCGTATTCTTGGCGTCACCCGGCGCGGCCACGATCAGCGGGCAGGCGATGGCGGTGGATGGACATACCGAAAGGACGACATGATGGGACGCAAGGCTGCGATTATCGGGGGTGGGGTGATCGGCGGCGGCTGGGCCGCGCGCTTCTTGCTCAATGGCTGGGATGTGGCGGTTTTCGACCCCGACCCGGAGGCCGCGCGCAAGATCGAGGCGGTGCTGGCCAATGCGCGTCGGTCCTTGCCGGGCCTCTACGAGCGCGCGCTGCCGCCCGAAGGAACCCTGAGCTATCACGCCGATCTGGCCGAGGCTGTGGCGGGTGCGACCTGGGTGCAGGAAAGCGTGCCAGAGCGGCTTGATATCAAGCACAAGGTCTTGGCCCAGATCATGGCGGTCGCGCCCGAAACGGCCGTGTTGGGTAGTTCAACATCGGGCTTCAAACCATCGGAATTGAACGAGAAAGGCGCGCGCGCCGTGGTCGCGCATCCGTTCAACCCCGTCTATCTTTTGCCGCTGATCGAATTGGTGGGCGATGCGGGCCTTTGCGAGAAAGCCGCCCAAATCCTGCGCCAGATCGGGATGTATCCGCTGCTCGTGCGCAAGGAGATCGACGCCCATATCGCTGACCGCTTCCTCGAGGCCGTCTGGCGTGAGGCGCTTTGGCTGGTCAAAGACGGCATCGCCACCACCGAAGAGATCGACGAAGCGATCCGCATGGGCTTTGGCCTACGTTGGGCGCAGATGGGCCTGTTCGAGACTTACCGCATCGCGGGTGGCGAGGCGGGGATGCGCCATTTCCTTGCGCAATTCGGGCCTTGCCTGACATGGCCTTGGACGAAGCTCATGGATGTGCCGGAGTTTACTGACGAGTTGGTCGATCTGATCGCGGGGCAATCGGATGCGCAATCGGGCCACCGCTCGATCCGCGAGTTGGAGCGGCTGCGCGACGACAATCTGGTGGGGATCATGCGCGCGCTCAAGCGCACGGGTAGCGGGGCAGGCGGCGTGATCACCGCGCATGAGGCGATGCTGCCGCGCCGCGAAACAGGGCCAGATGGCCTACCTGTCACGGTCGAGATGCAGGTGCCAACGACCTATGTCGATTACAACGGCCATATGAATGAGGCGCCCTATCTTGAAGTGTCCGCCCGCGCCTCGGATCGTTTCATGGAGATGATCGGGGCCGATGCCGCCTATATCGCCGGGGGCCTCAGCTATTTCACCGCCGAGAACCATATCCGCTACTTCGCGGAGATCGACATCGGCGCGCAGATCACGGTGACGACGCAGGCCTTGGGCGGCGATGGGCGCAAGCTGCATCTGCTCAACAAGATCTGGACAGGCGGCGATACACCTGCGGCCACGGTCGAGACGCTGCTTCTGCATGTCGATCTGTCCACGCGCCGCGTCATGGCGCCCACGGGTGTCGTGGCCGAGCGCGCGGCAGCCTATGTCGCGGCCCATGCCGATCACCCCAAGCCCGATCGCTTGGTCTTGAACCAGCCGCGTGCCTAGGCGCTGACGCTGGCGCGGCTTTCCAACAGCCGCGTCAGCCAATCGGGGTCCATTTCCGGCACGGATGACAGCAACAACTCGGTATAGGGCTCATGGGGTGGCGCGAACATCTGGGCCTTGGGGCCTTGTTCGACCACGCGGCCCTTTTGCATGACGACGACATCATCGGCGATGGCGCGCACGGTGGCCAGATCATGGGTGATGAACATATAGGCCAGCCCAAACTCACCCTGAAGCCGCGTCAACAGCTTCAAGATGCCCTCCTGCACGATCTGGTCGAGGGCTGATGTCACCTCGTCGCAGATGATGATCTTGGGCTCGGCGGCCAGCGCGCGGGCGATGCCGATGCGCTGTTTCTGGCCGCCCGACAATTCACCGGGCAGGCGGTCGATATAGGTATCGGGGTCCAATTCGATCAGGTCGAGCAGGTCACGGATGCGGGTTTCCAGCGCGCGGCCCGTTAGCCCCAGATACATCTGCGCCGGCCGCCCGATCAATTCGCGCAAACGCAGCTTGGGGTTCAGCGCGGTATCGGCCATCTGGTAGATCATCTGGACCTGTCGCAACTGTTCGCGCGTGCGGCCCTTCAGCGCCGGAGGCAGGGGCTTGCCATCAAAGACAACCGCGCCGCCGCTTGGCGGCAAGAGCCCGGTGATCACACGCGCGGCGGTGGATTTGCCTGATCCGCTTTCGCCCACCACGGCGATGGTGCGCCCGGCATGGATGTCGAAACTCACATCTTCCAGCACCGGCACCTTGCCATAGGCGGCCGAGACATTTTGCACCGACAGGATCGGGGTGCTCGTCGCAGGGGGCTGTTCGGCGCGCGCGAAGCTGCGCACGGCCCACAGCGATTTCGTGTAATCCTCGCGCGGGGCGTCAAGCATGGTGCGGGTGTCGGCCTCTTCGACCTCGTCGCCGCGCAAGAGCACCTTGATGCGATCGGCGGCTTGGGCCACGACGGCCAGATCATGGGTGATATAGATCGCGGCGGTGTCGAACTGGCGCACGATATCGCGGATCGCGGCCAAAACCTCGATCTGCGTCGTCACATCCAGCGCCGTTGTCGGCTCGTCAAAGATGATCAGATCGGGGCGGCAGGCCATCGCCATCGCGGTCATCGCGCGCTGCAATTGCCCGCCCGAGACCTGATGGGGGTAGCGAAAACCGATGCCTTCGGGGTCGGGCAACTGCATGCGGCGGTATAGGTCGATGGCATCTTGCTCGGCCTTGTCGCGGGCCATGACGCCATGGACCACGGGTGTCTCACAATATTGGTCGATGAGTTTATGGGCCGGGTTAAAGCTGGCCGCCGCCGATTGCGCCACATAGGCGATGCGCTTGCCACGAAGGGCGCGGCGCTCGGCCTCGGGGGCTTGGCGCAAATCGATCCCGTCGAACAGGATGCTGCCGCCTGTGATGCGGCAACCATCGCGCGCAAAGCCCATGGCGGCCAGACCGACAGTGGATTTGCCGGCCCCCGATTCCCCGATCAGGCCCAGCACCTCGCCCTTGTGCAGCGTCAGGTCGATACCCTTGACGATCTCGGTCCAACCATCGCCTGCGCGCCCCTCGATCCGCAGCCCTTCGATTTTCAGCAATACCTCGCGGTCCATGCTCATTGCTCCTTTAGGCCCGAGGCGCGGTGAAGCTGCCAATCAACGACGAAATTCACCGCCACGGTCAGCAGCGCGATACAGCCCGCGGGAAGGAGCGGCGTCACATCGCCGAAGGTGATCAGCGTGGCATTGTCCTTGACCATGCTGCCCCAGTCCGCCGTTGGCGGCTGGATGCCGAGCCCGAGGAAGGACAGCGACGAGATGGCCAAGAACACAAAGCAAAACCTGAGGCCAAACTCGGCCACCAAGGGGGCCATGGCATTGGGCAAGATCTCGCGCCGGATCAAGAACCACGACCCTTCGCCGCGTAGCTTGGCGGCTTCGATATAATCCATCACCACGATCCCTTGGGCCACTGCGCGCGCAAGGCGAAAGACGCGCGTGGCGTCTACGGCGGCGATGACCAAGATCAGCGTCAAGACAGAGGTTCCGAAGATCGTGAGCAGCAAGAGCGAAAAGATCAGCGCGGGGATGGCCATCAGCGCATCGACGAAACGCGACAGCGCTTGGTCAAGCCAGCCGCCCACAAGGGCCGCCCAAAGCCCAAGGATGGCCCCCACAACAAAGGCCAGGGCCGTTGTGGCAAAGGCGATGCCCACCGTGTTGCGCGCGCCATAAATGAGCCGCGACAGCATATCACGCCCGATCCGGTCAGTGCCAAGCCAATGCTCGGCTGACCATGCCTGAAACTGCCCACCCACGATTTCGCGCTCGGGGAAGGGGGCAAGGGCCGGGGCGGCAATGGCCACGAAAGTATAGATCGCGATGACCAATAGCCCGAAGCTGGCGGTCAGCGGAATGTCATGGGCAAGGCTACGCACCTGACCCGAGAATGTGGCCCGCGCGGCGGCGCGCAAGGCCCAAGCGATGGCGAAAAGCGCGGCAAGCCCAAGAATGACAGAGGCGGCGAATCCCATGGCGCTACCTCCGATGCATCAGGCGAGGGTTGGTGATGGTCGAGAGCACATCCGCCAACAGGTTCAGCGCGACATAGGCCGCCGCAAAGATCAGCGCTACGGCTTGGACAACCGCAATATCGCGGTTCGACACGGCATCGACCATCAACTGCCCAAGGCCGGGATAGACAAAGACCACCTCCACCACCACGACGCCGGTGATCAGATAGGCAAGGTTCAGTGCGATCACGTTGATGATGGGGGCCAGCGCATTGGGCAGCGCGTGGCGCAACACGATGCGCAGCGGCGACATGCCCTTCAGGCGCGCCATCTCGATATAGGGGCTGGCCATCAGGTTGATGATGGCCGCGCGTGTCATGCGCATCATATGGGCCGTGACCACCAGCATCAACGTCAACGCCGGCAGGAATGTCATGTAAAGCCGGTCGCCAAAGGTCGTGGTCGGGTTGATCCGCACCATCGAGGGGAACAGGCCGGTCTGCGCCAGCCACAGCACAAGGATATAGGCGACGAAGAATTCGGGAAATGAAATCGCTGTCAGCGCACCGGCATTGGCCGTGCGGTCGAAGATCGAATTGCGCCAAAGCGCGGCAAGGATGCCAAGGATCAGCGAGATCGGCACCGACAGGGCAGCGGCATAAAGTGCCAGAAACACGGTATTGCCCAGCCGCGCGCCGATCAGGTCAGCGATGGGGCGGCCGTTGGCCAGTGACACGCCGAAATCACCCGTCAGCGCGCCAGTCAGCCAATTCCAATAACGCACAGGTGCTGGGTCGTTCAGCCCCAGTTGTTCGCGCAGCGCCGCCAGTGTTTCAGGGGTGGCCGATTGGCCCAAAAGCTCATTGGCCAAATCGCCGGGTAATAATTCGGTGGCACCGAAAATGACCAAAGAGACGATAAAAAGAAGTCCTATCCCCAGCGCGATGCGCATGGCGATCATCCGTATGACACTAGACAGTGACCCGTCCTCCCCGGTTGGCCGGATGCGATGAGGCCCCCGGCGCAAACAGCGCCAGGGGCCGAAGATGGATCAGGCCGTCCACCAACGTTCGACGCAGCGGAAGCCGTCGAAGTTCCAGTTCGACGAGATCCGCTCGGGCGTTGCGATCTTGTTGGACAGCGCCATCACGTAGTTGTTGTACATCGGGATGATGGTCGAGCCCTCGAAGGACACAAGCTGCTGCATCTCGTGATACATCTCGCGGCGCAGATCCTCGTTGATCTCGGAGCGGGCGGTGACCAACAGCTCGTTGAAACGCTCGTTGTTCCAGAAGCTTTCGTTCCAATCCGCACCTGCGGCATAGGCCGTGGTGAACATATGGTCCTCGACCGCGCGACCGCCCCAGTAGGTGGCACAGAACGGCGTGTTGCCATTAGGGTTCAGCCAGACATTGGACCAGTAGCCATCGTTCGGCACACGATCCACGGTCATGTTGATGCCCGCTGCACGCGCCGTTTCCGAGAACATCGCGCCCGCATCGACCGCACCCGAGAAGGCCGCATCGGCCACCGAAATGGTGACATCAAGGCTCGAAAGCCCGGCTTGCTGCAGGTAGTAGCGCGCCTTGTCGGGATCGTAGGTCTTGGCTTCCATTTCCGCGTGGAAATAGCGGTTCGCCGGGCCGATCGGGTTGTCGTTGGCGACCGTGCCATGACCGCCCAGGATCACATCGACCATCGCCTGACGGTCGAGCGCGTATTTCAGCGCAAGGCGGACATTGTTGTCGCTATAGGGCGCCTGTCGGCTGTCCATCGGAAAGCCGTAATGCGCATTGCCGGAGATCGACAGGATGCGCGCCACACCGCGGCTTTCGAGCATGCCGATGGTGGCGGGATCGACCTGGTCGATCAGGTCCACTTCGCCGGTGATCAGCGCGTTCAAACGCGCCGCCGGGTCAAGGATCGAGACCAGTTCGATGCGGTCGAACCATGCGCGGTCCGACTTCCAGTAGTTGGGATTGCGGTTCAGCGTGGCCTGCACACCATGCTCGTAGCTTTCGACGATGTAGCCGCCGCAGCCATCGGTGGTATTGGCATCCACCTTGCCATCGGCCGAAGGAAGGACCGGGACATGGTAATCGGTCATCAGATAGGGAAGGTCGCCATTGGGCGCTTCCAGCGTGACGACCACGTTGTTGCCATCGGCGCGCACATCGGTGATCGCGGCCAGAAGCGGTTTGACGACCGAGGTCGAATCATCGCCGCGGTGATGGTTGATCGAGGCGACCACATCGGCTGCGGTCACCGCCTTGCCTGAGTGAAAGTTGATGCCCTGACGAATGGCGAAAACCCAGGTCTGGCCATCGCTGCTCGACCAGCTTTCGGCGATCTCGGGGACAAGCTGACCATCGGCGCCAACCTCGATCAGGTAGTTGTGACGCGCCTGACCGAAAGTCTGGACGTAAAGATGTTCCCACAGGCCCGGATCGAGGCTGTCGGTGGTCGAGCCATGGCCGATCCCGATGCGGAAGGTGCCACCCCGTGTTTGGGCGGCAACGCTGGTTGTGGTGTGGGGCAGGATCAAGCCTGCCGCGCCGATGGCAGCTGCACCTTTCAGCACGCCACGACGGCTCGGGGCAAAGGCATTGCCCGTCATGTCGGAATTGTTCATCAGTCGACTCCCTTTGGTCCGTGCCACATGTTGTTTCATGCGGCTTTCATATTGCCTCGGCAATGTGGGCGCCGGTTCCTGCCCGCATCCGCCGTTAGTGTCCGAGTGCAGCGCATTGCTGCGCCGACTCTTGTAACTTCATACTGACCCGTAAACCTAAGCTTTGTCACCATCTTCGTGATCGCACGTCGCAAGCTGACAATGGCTGATGACAAACGCATAACAAAAAAATCTTCGTGATGATGACGAAAATATTCGCAGATGGGTGAAAATTTTTGGGGTCAGCGCAAAGCACGGCTGAATCCTGTGAAAAACGGACAAAACATTCCCGCGCCTGCCGTGAAAGAAAAGGGTTCGGCGGTCGCATATCCTTGAATATGTGGGTGAATCGTTTAGCGTCATCGCCACACATGGGAGGTGTGGTTCATGACAATGATGCTGCGCGATGGGGCCGGGCTCAAGGCGCCGGAAATGATCTTTGTCGATGGTGCATGGGTTGCGCCCACATCGGGGCGGATGATCGATGTGATCTCGCCCATGACCGAGGAAAAACTGCTCTCCTACCCCGAGGCGGGGACAGCCGATATCGACCGCGCGGTGGCCGCAGCGCGCGCGGCCTTCGACCATGGCCCTTGGCCGCGCATGGCGCCTGCCGAGCGGGGGGCCTATCTCAAGCGGATCGCCAGCCTGATCGAGGGGCGGCTGGATGACATCGCTTGGGCTTGGACCAAACAGGTCGGCGCGCCGATCAGCTTGACCAAGAAGCTGGTGGGCCAAAACGCGACGCTGTTTCGCTATTATGGTGAATTGATCGAAACCTACCCGTTCCGCGATGACCGCACCCGCGATGATGGCGGGGCGGTGCGCATCCTGCGCGAACCCGTGGGGGTTTGTGCCGCGATCTCGCCTTGGAACGCGCCGATGGTTTTGCTGAGCTACAAGATCGCAGCGGGCTTGGCAGCTGGCTGCACCATGGTGGCAAAGCCCAGCCCCGAAACCCCGCTTGAGGCCTATATCATGGCCGAATGCATCGAGGCCGCGGGCTTGCCCAAAGGCGTGTTCAACCTTGTGCCAGCAGGGCGCGAGGGCGGCGATCATTTGATCCGTCATCCCGGCATCGACAAGGTGGCCTTTACCGGCTCGACCGAGGTGGGCAAGCATATCATGCGCGTCTGCGCTGACCGGCTGGCGCGGGTGTCGCTGGAATTGGGCGGCAAATCGGCAGCGGTTCTTTTGCCTGACGCCGATTTCGCCAAGGCAATGCCGAGCCTGATGACCTATTCCATGCCGATCACGGGGCAGGTCTGTTTCTCGCTGACGCGGCTCTTGGTGCCGAATGCACGCAAGGCGGAATTCCTCGACATGTTCTTGGCGGGGGTGCGCGGGCTGAAAGTTGGTGATCCGTCTGACCCCGCAACGCAGATGGGCCCGCTTGCCATGGCCCGTCAACGCGAGAGGGTCGAGGGCTATATCGCCGCCGGGCGCGCGGGCGGGGCGACTGTCGCTTGCGGCGGTGGGCGGCCACGCGGGCTTGATCGTGGGTTCTTTGTTGAGCCGACTGTGCTGACCGATGTGACGCCGGATATGAAGGTGGCCCAAGAAGAGATCTTTGGTCCCGTCGTGTCGGTCATCGGCTATGATGATGAAAACGATGCCGCCGCCAAGGCCAACGCCACGGTCTTTGGTCTGAACGGCGCGGTCTATAGCCAAGATGTCGAGCGCGCCTATGCCTTTGCCAAGCGGATGCGCACCGGTGGGCTGACCATCAACGGCCTGATCGTGGACCCCAAGCACCCGTTCGGTGGCTACCGCCAATCGGGTATGGGCCGCGAGGGTGGGCCGGAGGGTCTGGACAATTACCTCGAGGTCAAGACGATCCACATCGCCTAAACGCCAAAGTCCGCAATGAAAAAAGGGAGGCGCAAGCCTCCCCTTTTTCATGTCATATGCGGATGGATCACTCGTCGCGGCGGCGGCGGCGATCTTTGCGGTCTATCGTGCCATCGCGGATCTCGTCGCCGATTTGATCCAGCACGCGGTGCAGGTTCGGGGCATGGACCGCCTGTTCCAGCACGGAGTCGAGCGCCTGCAAGATCGCGCCGCGCGATCCCTCGACACTGCCCACTTGGGTGATGTCGATCTTGCCGATCTTTTCCACGGGCTTGACCATCTCGGCCACGATCTTGGGCATCGACTCAAGCCGGGCCAACTCCACCTCATGGGCCAATGTCGCCTCGGAGCGGGTGTTTTGCGCCGCGATATGGGCCGCCATCGCGGTGGTTTCGGCCGTGCGCGCGGCCAGCATCGCCTCGGCGTCGAATTTCGCGGTCTCGACCCGGTCCTTGGCGACTTTGCGCGCGGTCTCGGCTGCGATCTCGGCGCGGCGAGCTGTGGCGGCGGCCTCGCTTTCGGCGGCGATACGGGCCAGATCGCGCTTGCGCTCGGCCTCGGCACCAGCGCGCGCGCTCTCAATAGCTTCATGCGCGCGGACCGCTTCGGCGCGCGCCAGATCGGCCTCGGCCTGCGCGCGGCTTTCCTCTTGGCTTTTGGCCAGCACTTGCACGCTGCGGTCTTGCTCGGCGATTTCCAGCGTCTTGGCGCGCAGGATCTCGGCCTCGCGGATCGCCTGTTCGCGGGCGATATCGGCGGCTTGAATCTCGCGCTCCATATGGATGCGGGCCTCGGCGGCGGCGCGCTCGGCCTCGGCCTTGGCGCGGGCGATCTCGGCCAGCTGCGCTGACATCAGCGCCTCGACCTGTTGGGCCTGCGCAATCTCGGCGCGCCGTTCTTCCAGATCGATCTCCATCTTGCGGCGCGCGGCCTCCATCGCGGCACGGCGCACGCTGACTTGCGTCTCGCCCTCGATCTCGGCGCGCTCGCGCTTGGACAGCGCGATCACCTCGGCAAGCTTGCGCAAACCCACGGCGTTGAAGGCGTTGTTTTCATCGAGCGCCGAAAACGGCGTCTGGTCCAGCGCGGTCAACGACACGCTGTCCAGCGACAGGCCATAGCGTTCCACGACGGGCGACAGGGCTGCGCGGATCTCGGCCACGAATTCGGCGCGGTTCTCATGCAGCTCATCCATGCTGTGGCGGGCTGCGACCGCGCGCAGGGCATCGACGAACATCCCTTCGATCAGCAGGCGCAGATCCTCGGGCTGAAAGCTGCGCTTGCCAAGCGCTTGGGCCGCGCGGGTGACGGATGCGGCGGTCGGCGGCACCGACAGGTAGAACTCCGCCCCCACATCGACCCGCAGCTTGTCGCGGGTGATCAGCGATTGATCGGCGGCGCGCCGCACCTCAAGCCGCATGGTCTGCATATTGACGCGCGCCACCTCGTGAAACCACGGCAGCGCGATGAAGCCGCCATCGATGGCGACGCGGCGCCCGCCGATGCCGGTGCGCACAAGGCTGACCGCGTTGGAGCTACGCTGGTAGAAGCTCGCGGCCAAGACCACGAGGATGGCCAGAATGACGATCAGCGCGATTGTCCAGAAGATGGTATTCATCGCAGGTTCCTTTCCCGGTGCTCAAAGCCCCTCAAGGCTTGTTTGGGTCTCGGCGGATAAGCCGCCATCGGCGGCCAGCGCTGCCCCGGTGATACCGGTGGCAAGCGCGGAGAGTAGAAAAACGGCCGTCTGCGCCGCTTGTGTCTGGCCCATGCCTGCATCAAGCCCGCGCGTGGCGGCAAGTGCGGCGGGCAGGCGGCCATCGGGGCTGGCCGTGACAAGGCAAGCGGTGCGGGGGCCAAGCGGTCCCCAAGCATTGGCATGCTGCATGGCCCAAGCCTCCATCGCCCAAGCGGTCAGCTTTGGCACCAGCATGGGTTCGGCGATCAAACCCCAGCGCTGGCCAAAGCCCACAGCGGTTTCCGGGCGCAACGCAAGGGCCGCGCGGATCAGCGCCAGATGCTGGGCGCGGGTGGGATCGAACGCCGCCCCTTGGGCGATGATCGCCGCCCCCTGCGCCATGCGCGGGGCCATCTGTTCCACCAGACGTTTTGGCCCCATCACGCCGCGCATCAGCGCCAGATCGGGGGCATCAGATGGATCATGGGCGGGCAATAGGCAAAGCCCATCCAACCCCTCGGGCAGGGCTGTGGCCAGCCGGTCGATGGCACCCAGATCGCTGGGGTCGAGATGGTAGAATTCCGTCACATGATCAAAGCCCGTGACCGCGTCGATGCCGATCACCTCGGCCCCGGCCTCGGTCGCGGCCTTGGCCACCGCCAGCCCAAGCCCACGCGCCGATCCAAGGATCGCCACGCGTTTGCCGGGCAAAAGGGCGGGCATTGCTTGCATCAGAACACCGGCGGGTAGGGGCGTCCGCCCCGGTCAAGCGTGATCCAGCGGGTCTCGGTGAATGTCTCGATCGACCAGCGCCCGCCGTGCCGCCCAAGGCCCGAGGCTTTGGAGCCGCCGAAAGGCACATGGGGTTCGTCATTCACGGACGAGCAATTCACATGGCACATGCCAGTTTCAAGCCGCCGCGCGATGTCGAGCGCGCGCGCCTCGTTCGCGGTGAAGACGCCCGCCGACAGCCCGTATTCGGTGTCGTTGTTGATCGCGATCGCCTCCTCGTCGGTGGCAAAGGGGATCACGGGGACCACGGGGCCAAAGGTCTCATCGCGGTAGACCAGCATATCGGGGGTCACATCGGCCAGAATGGTGGGTTCGACAAAGCGCCCATTGATGCCGCCGCCCACGATCACCCGCGCGCCCTTGGCGATGGCATCGTCAAGCTGCGCCTTCACGCGGGCCACTTGGCGGTCGTTGATCAGCGGGCCGATGACGTTGGATTTATCGGCCGTGTCGCCAACCTTCAGCCGTGCGGCGCGTTCGGCGAAACGGGTGAGGAATTCGGCATAGATGCTTTGATGCACAAGCACTTTTTCCACGCTCATGCAGATCTGGCCTTGATGCATGAAGCTGCCGAAATTGGCGGCTTGGGTGGCGCGCTCCATCTCGGCATCTTCCAAGATGATCAGGCTGTCCTTGCCGCCCAATTCGACGCAAGCTTTTTTCAGATGCGCGCCCGCCTTGGCCGCGATCGACCGGCCCACGGGGGTCGATCCGGTAAACGAGATGCCCTTCACATGGGGATGTTCAATCATCTCATCGCCCATCGCGGCGACGTTTTCGCGCGAGCAGGTGATGACGTTGAACACACCGGGCGGAAAGCCCGCCTCATGCAGGATTTCCGCGAAATAGAGCCCGCCGCTATAGGGCGTATCCTCGGACGGTTTCAGCACGATGGTGTTGCCTGCGGCCAAGGCAAAGGCAAAGCCGCGCGAGGTCAGGATGCCTTGGAAATTCCACGGGCTGATGACCGAGATCACGCCCATCGGGTAGCGCACGGCGGTCGAGAATTTGCCGTATTCGGAAGGGAGGATTTCGCCAAGGTTGTGGTAGCAGGCAGCAGCCGCCGAGCGGAACACCTCGGCCACGTAATGCGCCTCGAACCCGCCCTTGCCGACCCAGCCGCCACCCTCGGCCTGTGCGGCGGCGACGTAATCAGGGGTGCGGCGTTCCCAGATATCGGCGGCTTTCAAAAGCAGATGCGCGCGCTGGGTGTATTTCATCGCGGCCCAAGCCTTGAAGGCACTATGCGCGGCCTCGATGGCCATGCGCGCCTCTGGGCGGGCGCCATCGGGGGCTTCGGCATAAAGCGCGCCGGTCGAGGGGTTGATATCGGCAAAGTTGCGGGCGGTCTGGACCCATTGGCCGCCGATATACATGCCGCGAATGGTCTGGGTCTGGGTCATCTCAGATATCCCTCCGGTCGAACTGTGACGCGCCGGGACGGCGGGTGTAATGGGTGATCGGGCCGCCGCCGGGCTGGCCGCCGATGGGCTGGCTGGGTGCGGGCGTTGTGGGTGCTGTGGCTGTGGGTTGTGGTGTTGCGGGCCGCGCGGTCGGGCGCAAAGGGGGCAGGGTGCTTGTCTCGCGCCGCCCCTCCATCGCGCGGCGCGCGGCCTGTTCCATGCTCGCCATCATCTGCGCCAGTGCCGCGTCTTGGGTCGCGGCAAGCGCTGGGGGCAGGGTGGCCATGGGGCGCGCCAGCGTCGGGCGCGCGCTGGTGTTGCTTTCGACGGCCTGACGCCCGGCTGCGGCCACGACCGCATCGATATCCACGCCCGAGATTTGGCTGGCCGACTGCGCCATGCTGGGCTGTGGGCGCACCACGAAGGGTTTTGGTGCCGCATCCGCCGCGGTTGTGGGGGTGAGCGTCGGAGCAGGGGTGGCGCTCCGATGGCCAGACGCACCACCCAGATAGGCCGCCTGCACCGCAGGATCGTTTTTCAAGATATCGGCGCGATCCTCGCGCGCGATCTGGCCGTTTTCCAGCAGATAGCCGCGATCGGCGATCCCAAGCGACAGCTTGGCGTTTTGCTCTACCAGCAAGATGCCCAGACCCGCCGCACGCACCGCTTTCAGGCTTTGGAACAGATCCTTGGACAGAAGCGGCGACAGGCCGAGCGAGGGCTCATCCAGCATCAAGATCGTCGGGTTCGACATCATGGCACGCCCGATGGCGACCATCTGTTGCTCGCCACCCGACATGGTCGAAACCGTCTGCCCTGCGCGGTCGGCCAGTTTCGGGAACAGCCGGATCAGCCGGTCATAATTCCCCTCGGCCTCATCACGGGCGCGGGCGGGATTGGCGCCCAGCATCAGGTTTTCCTTGACCGTCAACTCACCGAAAACGCCGCGCCCCTCTGGCACCAAGGCGATGCCTTGTTCCACGACCTTATGGGCGGGTAGGCCCAAAAGCGGCTCACCGCCCATGCTGACCGCGCCTGCTGAATGCCCCTCGCAAATGCCCGCGATGGCCTTGAGTAGCGTGGATTTCCCCGCGCCATTGGCCCCAAGGATCACGACGATTTCGCCGGGCTTGACGCTGAGCGAGACACCCGACAGCGCCCGGTGCTTGCCGTAGCTGACCGCCAGATCGCTGATCTCAAGCATCCTCATCCTCCCCCAGATAGGCGCGGATCACCTCGGGGTCAGACAGCACCTCGGCGGGTGTTCCTTCAGCGATCTTGGCGCCCGAGGACATGACCACGCAGCGGTCACACAGGCTGCGGATCGCGTCCATCACATGCTCGACCAGAATGATCGTACGCCCCTCGTCGCGCAAGCTGCGCACAAGATCGATGCCGGTCGAAAGCTCGGTTGGGTTCAGACCGGCCAGCCATTCATCGAGCAACAGCACCTCGGGATCGCCCGCCAAAGCGCGGGCAAGCTCCACCCGCTTGGTGTCGATATAGGTGAGCGAGGAGATCGGCAGGCCCATGGATGCGCCCAAGCCCACCCTCTCCAAAAGCTGTTTTGCATGCCCCTCGGCGCTTTTGCCCCAGCGGCGGCGGTGGCCAAAGACCGCACCGGCGACCACGTTTTCCACCACGCTGAGTTCCGGCAGAAGGCGCACAAGCTGAAAGGTGCGCCCCACACCCTTGCGCGCGGTCTTGTGCGCAGGCAGGCCCGCAAGCTCGGCTCCCTTGAGGCGGATCGACCCCTCGCTAGGCGGAAACAGCCCCGAGATCATGTTGATCATCGTCGATTTTCCCGAGCCATTCGGGCCGATGATGCCCATCACCTCATGCTCGGTGACATCAAAGCGCATGTCGCGCACCGCGACCAACCCGCCAAAGCGCTTGGTCACGCCCTGCACCTCGAGAACTGTCCGGCTCATGCCCCGCCCCCCTGATGAAAGCGCCGCCGGATGCGCCCCCATAGGCCGACAAAGCCACCGGGCAGCACATAGACGATCAGCAGGAACACGATGCCGAGCAGGAGAAGCGTCTGATTGGGGGCCTGCCGCGTGATGAACTCCCACAGCAGTGTGAAGGGGATGACACCCGCCAAGGGCCCCCACAGCCGACCCGTGCCGCCCAGAAGCGCCATGATCACCACCTGAAAGGACAAGAGCGGCGCGAATGCGGTTGAAGGCTCGATATAGATGTAGCGGGGTGCAAGGATTGCACCGACGGCGGCGGCGGCCATGCCCGGAATGGTGAAAAGGGCGACCTTGGCCAGCGCCGTGTCGATGCCCACGTGGCGCGCCACGGTTTCATCATTGCCGATGATGCGCAGCGCAAAGCCGAGCTTCGAGCGCCCGATCAGCCAACCCGCCAGATAGACGAGCGCGGCCAGCCCCAGAAGCATCCAGTAAATGTCTTTCTCGGTGATCGAGGTCAGCACATACATGCCGCGCTGGCCGGTCTGGTTCTGCACCCAAGTCACGACTTGGCGCACAAGCTCAGCCAGCCCCAGCGTGAAGATCACGAAATAGACCCCCGACAGGCGCAAGGTGACCATGCCCACAAGGGCGGCCAAGATGCCCCCGAGTGCAGCGGCGATCAGCGGCAGCATCCAGAAGGGCAGGGTTTGGAACCCCAAGCCCGTGACGAAAGTGCCCACCCCGAAAAAGGCAGCTGTGGCCAGCGAAATGTAATGCGTCGGACCCGAAAACAGCGCCCATGAGGTCGCCAGCACCACGAACATCGCCATGGTGGTGGCCATGCTCAACCAATAGGGGCTCGCCATCAGCGGCACGAAGGCTGCCACGACAAGCGCCAAGGCCCAAGGGATGACTTTTCCGATCTCCTGCGCGCTCATGTCGGTTTCTTTCCGAACAGCCCTTGCGGGCGGAAGAGCAAGATACCCAAAAACAGCACATAGGCCGCGGCCAGCGTCAGCCCGGGATCAATCAGGCGTGCGACAGCGGTCTCGCAAATGCCAAGGATCATCGCGGCCACGATGGTGCCGCGAATATCGCCCACGCCGCCCATGATCACGATGATCAGCGCCTTCATGGTGAACAGCACACCCACCGAGGCGTCGAGCGTGAAAAACATCGAAATCAGCGCGCCACCCACGGCCGTGATCGCGCCACCCAGCGCAAAGGCTTGGGCCGAGGCCGCGCGCGTGTCGATCCCAACCAACCGCGCAGAGTTCGGATTGACCGCCAAGGCCCGCAGCCGCAGGCCTGCCCGTGTATAGCTGAGCCATAGCCACAGCCCCAGACCGATGATCGCCGCCAGCACAAAGGCCACCAACCGGTTCTGCCCATATGATGAGCCAAAAATATCAATGGGTTGCGAAAGATAGGCGTAGTTGAAATAGCCGCCACCAAACACCGCGGTCATGATGCCCACCAGCGCGAAGGACATGCCGAAGGTTGCAAGGATGCTATCGACCTCCAGCGCGCCGCGACTTTTGGCGCGGCTGACCAGCGGTTGCAGCATGATGCGGTAGATCAGCCAATTCACCGCGAATGCGATGGGGGCCACCAGCACAAGTGCTGCGACCGGGCTGACTTGCGCGGCTGTATAGGCCCAAAAGGCCGCGAACCCGCCCGCCACCAACAACTCGCCATTGGCGAGGTTCATGATGCGCGCGACACCGTATTGCAGGTTCAGCCCAAGCGCGATGAGGGCATAGGTACCCCCCAGCAAAAGGCCGGTGATCAAGATGAACATATTGCGCCCTGTTCCCGAAAGACACGGGCGGCAGGCATCGGCCCGCCGCCCGGATCAGGTCAGTTAGTTCCAGCCGTCAAACAGCTGCACATCGACGGCACCGTCACGACCGCGTGCCGAGACACCGCGGAACACGCCGTTTTGCCACTGGCCGACAGTCCAATACCGCTCGTTGTCGTTGTTCTCGTTGAACGACACGGGGCCAAGAATGGTCTCATAGCTGTTGGCACGATCTTGCAGATGCGCCAGCACCGCCGCGCGGTCGGCAGAGCCGACAGCCTCGATCGCCTGACCCAGAACTTCGAGCGTGGCATAGGTGGTCGCAGATGCCCAGAAATCGGGGCCCTGACCTGCCAGTTCGGTATGGGCCGCAGCAAAGGCTTGGAAAGCCGGATCATCGGCATTCACGCCACCCATGCCCAAGACACCTTCGATCTGCTCGCCGAAGCGGCCCGCATAGGCGGGGAAGGCGGTTGCCACAGCGGTGAAGAACACGCTGGGTGCAAAGCCTTGCACGATGGCCTGATCGGTCAGCGCGAAGGTGTCGCCGGGATAGGACCACGCGATGAAGGCGTCAGCCTCGGCCGATTTGGCGCCATCGATGACCGGGGCCAGATCTTGTGTGCCCAGCGGGTAGGAGGATTCATAGACAATCTCGAAGCCCGAGCTTTCCAGCACGGCGCGCGAAATGCCCGCCATCTCGATCCCGAAAGCATCGGCCACATTGACCAAGGCCACGCGGTTGCCGATGGAGCCCGCTTCACGCAGATCGACGAGCACCTTTGCCGTATCCTCGGCCATCACGCTGGTGCGGCCCAGCAAGAAGAACATGTTGGGGAACTGGGCGGCCAATTCGGGCTGCTGGTTGGTCACGGCGGTACCGGTGATCTGCGGATAGCCCAGCTGGGCAAAGATCGGTGCGGCGGCAAGGTTCAGACCCGTGGAATAGGGCGCGACCATGAAATCGACCTGATCTTGCGTTGCCAGGCGCTGCGCGGCCTGGATCGCCTGCTGCGGGTTGGTCTGGTCGTCATACTCGACCAGTTCGATCATAGCCTTGCCACCGGCAAGCTGCAGACCGCCTGCATCATTGGTTTGTTGCACCCAAAGCCGCACGGCGGGCCAATGGGTGACAGCCGCACCACCGGCCAGCGGGCCTGACTGCGGCGCGGCAGCGCCAAGGCGAATCGTATCTTGGGCCGATGCGGCGCCAAGGCCTGCAACGGCCAGCGCCATAGCGGCTGTCGCGGTCATAAGTGTTCTGCGGAACATGTTTCCCTCCCGATCTGGGGTATGCGCGGTGCAATTGAATGCAGCGGCCAGCCCCGGTTCCCTTTCGTGCTCGCTTTGGCGGGGGGCGAATTTGGCAGCCGCCCCTTTAAATCTTGCCTTTGCGATGTTTGTCGTCCTCCACGACAAACCACAGCTACTTTCTTGACTGTATACATTCTGATATTCAAGCATCCTGTATGTGGTGCTCGAATTTTAAACCTCAGGTTGTGGATTGGGGCTGGATCAGCGCCGGTTTTGATGGGTGGCATGCGCGCTTTTCCCGCATCATCCACCCAAGGCTGTCTGCTGTGGAAGATCCAAAAACAAAGCCGCGCAAACGCGCGGCTTTGTTGGCGTTTGCCGCAATTCTTGCGGTCACACCACCTTGACGGTCAGATTGCCCACGCCTGCGACATGGCCCTCCATGACGTCGCCGCGGGTGATCGGGCCGACGCCTGCGGGTGTGCCTGTCATGATCACATCGCCGGGCTGCAATGCGAAATAGCGCGACAAGATCGCGATCATTTCGGGCAGTTTCCAGATCATCTGGTTCAGATCGCCCTCTTGCTGCAGCGCCCCATTGACCTTGAGCCAGATCGCGCCCTGATCCGGATGGCCGATCTGGCTTGCCGGGACCAAGGGACCGCAGGGGGCCGATTTCTCGAAGGCCTTGCCGATCTCCCAGGGGCGGCCGAGTTTTTTCGCCTCGCCCTGCAGGTCGCGCCGCGTCATGTCGAGGCCGACGGCATAGCCGAAGACATGATCAAGCGCATCCGCTGCCGCGATGTCGGTGCCGCCCTTGTGCAGCGCCACGACCAATTCGATCTCGTAATGCACATCATCGGTTTGGACAGGATAGGGGAAATCGCCGAAGATGATGTTGTCGGGGTTCTTTTGGAAGAAGAAGGGCGGCTCTTTGTTCGGGTCATGGCCCATCTCGATGGCATGAGCGGCATAGTTGCGGCCGATGCAATAGACGCGCCGCACCGGGAATGTCTGGTCCGACCCCGCAACAGGAAAGCGCGTCACCGGGGCAGGGGCGAAAAGGTCTTTGGCGTTTGTCATCTGTGGATCTTTCTTGGCGGGTTTGTCGCGCGCGGTGATGCCTTGTGCCAGCGGGCAGGGCAACGGTCATTCGTTGCCCCGCGAAGCGCCTGCGCTGGATCAGGCTTGGCGAACGAGGCTGACGCCTTCGATCAGGTGGCGCAGCCCAAGCCAGCCACCCAGCCAGATCATCCCGGCCACGATGGGGGCATGAAACGACAACAGCGACAGCGCGCCCAGCCCTTGGCCGACCGAACATCCCGCCGCCAGCACAGCGCCGACACCCATCAGCACCGCACCAACCATCTGACGCTTCAATTCGCGCGGGTCGTCGCACGCCTCCCAGCGGAAACCATCGCGGATCAAGGTGCCCAGAAAGGCGCCGATCACCACGCCCAAGACCGAGCCGATGGCGAAATCAGGCTCCAGCCCCGAGGAAAACATGGTGTAGCGGATCGTATCGCCCACCGAGGCGGTGAAGGTATGCGATTGCACCGCCCATGGCTCGAACCCATTGGCCGCGACCAAGGCCGTGCCGACAAAGCCCGAAGTGATGGCAAAACCCGCCACGCAGGCCCAGAAGATCTCGGACAGACGCTTGGCCCGGATCAGGGCGAGGGCCGCCGCACCCGCCAAACCAAGGCCGATAAGGCCCGCCATTATCCCAGCCGGAATACCAAGCGCCGCTTCGATCACATGCGCCCAGCCTTGTTCCATCACCGGGTTGGGATCGATGGGAAACAGCCTTGCGCGCAGGGCCGCCAAGGGGCCCGACAGCGTGACATAGGCCGCAATCCCCATCACGATCGCGATGACCATGGCGCGCAGATCGCCGCCGCCCAAACGCGCCAGCATGCCGTAGCCGCAGTTGCCCGCATGCGCCATGCCATAGCCAAATAGCAGCCCGCCAAGTGCGGCACCAATCAAGCTGTAATCATTGCGTAGATAGATCGTGTCGCCCAGTCGGATCAGACCGACGGCCTCGGCTGTGAAATTGCCCAAGATCGCCACGCCCAAGGCAAGCGCCCACATCCAAAGGCGCGCGCGGTCGTTGCCGTAATGGGCATCCTCGATCATGCCAAGCGTGCAAAACCGCCCCAAGCGGGCGGCAAGACCGAGCAAGACACCACCGGCCAAGCCGATCGCTGCGATCAGCCATGATTCTTCGATTAAGGCGAGCATGTTCCCTCCCTTGCACCAGACGCGGGCACCGGTCTGGTGGCGCGGGTCAGGTGCAGAACAACTCGTAGACGCGTTCGATGATCATCCGCGCACGGTCATCTGTCAAACTGTAATAGATCTGCTTGCCCTCACGGCGTGCTGTCACCAACCCCTCAAGGCGCAGCCGTGAGAGTTGTTGCGACACCGCCGCTTGCCGTGAGGCCAGCATGGTTTCGATCTCGGTCACCGATTTCTCGCCATTGGCAAGCGAGCACAGGATCATCAGCCGCCCCTCATGGCTGATCGCCTTGAGGAAATCCGAGGCGGTCTGCGCATTGTCGCGCAGCCGACGCCATGTGGCTTCGTCGATTTGTTCGTCGATCCGGGGCAGGATCGATGCTGCATCTTCCATATCTTCATCCGATGACATGGCCGAGAGATTAGGGTGAAGGTTCATTACATGTTCCTCCAACGCTGGAATTTGCGCAAAGCGCCGCAAGTTTCAACAAAAAAGCGAAATTCGCCATCAGCCGCCCACCGGTTGTGTCGCCCAATCGGCGTCGCCTTGGGCAAGCAGGCGGCCAAGCAGGCCCCAAAAGAAATCTTCGCCCGGATAGCCCTCCATGCGGCCGATCTCTTGGCCGTCGCGGGTCAGGATAAAGGTCGGGGTAAAGATGGGGCGGCGGGTCAGCGTCAGATCATCGGGCAGGGCGCGCAGATCGACCACGCGCAGCGGTGCAAAGCGGCCCTCGGGGGTGATCGGATATTCCGGCCCGACATCGGCGTGCCAACGGATGCAATAGACGCAGCCGCGCTGTTCGACCATCACCAATTCCCACCCCGATTGGGCCGGGGCAGGGCCGGCATGCAGCGTCACGGCACAGACGATCGCACCGATCAGGGTCACAACCCATCGGCGAGCAAGTTCTTGCAGATGCAACGTTGACGAAACTTTCATACCGTCATTAATATGAATTCTTGAATGTGATGTCCACGGCGAGGCACGGCGATGTTCGATATTTCGATGAAGGGTGCCTTTTTTGCCGGTCTGCTCTCTTTTTTGTCGCCCTGCATCCTGCCGATGGTGCCGTTTTACCTGAGTTATCTGGGGGGCATGAGTGCCGCCGAGCTGGCGCAGGGTGGGGCGGTTACCCGCGCCACACGGCTACGCGCGGTGCTGGGGGCATCGGTTTTCGCCGCCGGTGTGCTGACGGTCTTCGTGGCGCTGGGGGCCTCGGCCTCGGTCTTTGGGCAGGTGCTGCGCGATTGGTTTGATGTGCTGCGCTATATCGCTGCCGCGCTGATCATCGCGATGGGTCTGCATTTTCTGGGTGTGATCCGCATCGGCTTTCTCAATCGCAGCTTGCGCGCCGAGCCGGGCGATACCGCCAACCTTGGTCTTGGTGGGGCTTATCTGATCGGTTTGGCCTTTGCCTTTGGCTGGACACCTTGCGTGGGCCCGGTGCTGGCCGCGATCTTGTTCATGGCCGGCACGACCGACACGGCGGGCCAGGGCATGGCGCTGTTGACCGCCTACGGTGTGGGGATGACGCTGCCCTTCGTTCTGGCGGCGGGCTTTGTCGGGCCTTTCATGAAGCTGATGGGACGCTTCCGCCGGCATTTGGGCAAGATCGAGAAAATCATGGGCGGCGCGCTGATTGTTTTCGGCGTTTTGATCGCGACCAATGCGCTTTTGTATATCGGTGAATGGATGATCAACGAGTTCGCGGTGTTCCAGACCATCGGGTAGGGGCCACCACCACAGCCACGGGCAGGAGGAGGCCCAACGCCATGTTCACACGACTGACAGGATGGATCACCGCCGCAGCCTTTGCGCTGGCGACACCCGCGCTGGCCGAGATCGGCGATGACGGGTTGCATATCGCGCCTTGGATCAACGACACCTTCCTCGATCTGCGCGAAGATCTGGCCGATGCCAATGCCCAAGGCCGCAGGTTGGTTGTCATCATCGAACAGCGCGGCTGCATCTATTGCTCCAAGATGCATGAAGAGGTTTGGGTCGTGCCCGATATCCTCCAGATGCTGGAGGAGGATTTCTATTTCGTCCGGATCAACATGCATGGTTCGACCGAAGTGACCGATTTCGATGGCGAGATGATGGAAGAGCGCCAGATCGCGCGGCGCTGGCGCAATCTGTTCACGCCGACGATCTTGTTCTTCCCCGAAGATGTCCCCGAGGACGTCACGGGAATCGAAGCGGCAGCCGTCGTCATGCCCGGTGCTTTCGGGCGCTGGACCACCTTCAACATGCTCAATTGGGTTTTGGAAAAGGGCTATGAGGGCGAGGAAGATTTCCAACGATATCATGCCCGTATGTTCGCCCAGCAAGCCGCGGCGGGGGCTGTCGATTGATCTGCGGGACGCAAAAAATAGCGCTCACATGCAGAAAATCAAATGTGTTGTTGCAATCATTGGGCGAGTAAGTCTACGGTATACCACGGCCTACTGACTCGGCCAAAGGGAGGGAATCGAAGTGAAGCGCCAGATCATGCTGGCGGCAGGGCTCATGCTCGCCGCAACCAGCCTTCAAGCCGATGGCATTGCCCCAAACGACGTGGTGGCGAACGAATACGGTGAAATCGCAGCGTCCTTGACAGGGCAACCCGGCAACCCGCAACGCGGTGCCGAAATCATGGTCAGCCGGGGCGCAGGAAACTGCCTTGCCTGCCATCAGGTCAGCGCGCTGGATGAATTCCCGTGGCATGGTGAAGTCGGCCCATCGCTTGATGGTGTCGGCGCGCGCTGGGACGAGGCCGGCTTGCGCGGCTTGATCGTCAATGCGGACGCGATGTTCCCCGACTCGATCATGCCCTCGTTCTATCGCATCTCGGGCTATACCCGTCCGGGTGATGCTTTCACAGGCAAAGCTGCGCAGGGCGAGCTCTCACCGCTTCTGGCGGCACAAGACGTCGAAGACGTTGTCGCCTATCTGATGACACTGACCGACTACTGAGCCGGTCGGGTTTCGTACAAGATTTCAAGGAGAATAGTCTCATGACCCAGACACGCAGACAATTCGTCGGCAACGGTTTGGCGATTGCGGCGGCCTTTTTCGGTCTTCCGCACATCGCAAATGCCGCAACGCTCGAAGAGTCCATCGCAGCTTTCACCGGTGGATCATCCGCCGGTGCGGATGGCATCACCCTGATCGCGCCCGAGATTGCCGAGAACGGCAATACCGTGCCAATCGAGGTCGACGCCCCTGGTGCGGTTGCGATCATGCTTTTGGCAGCAGGCAACCCAAACCCTGACGTTTGCATCATCAATTTCGGTCCCGCTGCTGGTTCGCAGATGGCCTCGACCCGCATCCGGCTTGCCGGTGAACAAGAAGTGGTCGCGATCGCACGCATGGCCGATGGCAGCTTCAAGCAAGCGCGTCAGAATGTGCGCGTGACCATCGGCGGCTGCGGCGGCTGAACCAGTTAGGACAAGGAGAAAAGACAATGGCAGAGAATGTTGTTCCCCGCGTCCGCGTTCCGCGTGATGCTTCCGCCGGCGATAGCGTGTCGGTGCGTACCCTGATCAGCCACCCGATGGAAAGCGGCATGCGCCGTGGCAGCGATGGCAATCTGGTTCCGCGTCAGATCATCAATCGCTTCACCTGTGCCTTCAACGGCGCGATGGTGGTCGATGTCGAGATCCATCCCGGCGTCGCGACGAACCCCTATTTCCAATTCGATGCCAAGGTGGATCAAAGCGGTAGCTTCGAATTCACTTGGTATGATGATGACGGTTCGGTCTACACCGAAACGGCAGAGATCGAAGTCGCCTGACGGCGGCGACAAGACCAGACCGAGCCGTCGCAAGGGAGGATTGACGACCATGACTAGAAAAACGCTTCTTGGTGGCGTCGCGGCGGCAGGGCTTGCCGTCGGGGTGGCCGGTGTCGGCTTTGCCGATATCCGGACGGGTGACAGCCTCGTGATCAATGGCGATATCGCCATGATCACCGAGGCACCGGCGCCCGAGTTTTTGCAAGATCGCGTCAGCACGATTTATTCGGGCTGGGTGTTCCGCACGGATGAAACCCGCGCGATGCAGGCAGATGATTTCGACAACCCGGCCATGCTCTATACCGAGCAGGGGCTGACTGCCTTCGAAACCGTCATGGGCACCGAAGGCAACAGCTGCGCCACTTGCCATGAAAATGCCGAAAGCCTTGCAGGTGTTCGGGCCACCTATCCCAAGTGGGATGCGGAACATGGTGCGGTGCAGACTGTCGAGATGCAGATCATCGAATGCCAGACCGAGCGTATGGGCATGGCCGAACCCTATGGGTATGACAGCCAAGCCATGCGCAACATGGCGTCGCTGATCGCATCTGTCAGCCGTGGTCAGACCGTCAATGTCGCCATCGACGGCCCCGTGGCCGACACATGGGCGCTGGGTGAAGAGATCTACTATACCAAGTATGGTCAACTCGAACTCAGCTGTGCGGATTGCCATGAAAACAACTATGGCAACCTGATCCGCGCCGACCATTTGAGCCAAGGCCAGATCAACGGCTTCCCGACCTACCGTCTGAAGAACGCCAATGTGAACTCGGTCCATGGTCGCTTCCGCGGCTGTATCCGTGACACGCGCGGCGAAACCTTCGCTGTGGGTAGCCCGGAATTCGTGGCGCTCGAGCTTTACGTCGCTTCGCGCGGCAATGGCTTGACGGTCGAAGGTCCGTCCGTGCGCAACTAAACCATCGTCAACACCGCCCCAGACAAGTTCTGGGGCGGTGTCTGCGCTAATACATTCAGTTTTTGGAATAACATCAGAGGTTGCACCCATGATTTCGCGTCGTCACTTCGTGCAGGCCGCCCTGGCTACATCGGCACTCTATGGTGCATCGGGCTTTGGCAACTGGGCCCGTCTGGCGGCGCAGCAAACGCTGAGCCAAGATGATCTGATCGGCACGGGTGGCCCCGGCAATGTGACCTTGATCCATATCACCGATATGCATGCGCAAACCCAGCCGATCTTTTTCCGCGAACCGGAATTCAACATCGGCGTGGGCATCCATGCAGGCCAGCCGCCGCATCTGGTGGGCGACGAGTTCCGCGCGCGTTTCGGCATCACGCAGGGCTCGGCGATGGATTACGCGCTGACCTATACCGACTTCGAAGCGATGGCGCGCGGCTATGGCCGGATGGGCGGGCTTGACCGCATCTCGACCGTGGTCAAGGCGATCCGTACGCAGGCGCCGCATGCGCTGCTGCTCGATGGTGGCGACACATGGCAGGGCTCGCTGCCCAGCTTGCGCACACGCGGCATGGACATGGTCCAGCTGATGAATGCGCTCGGCGTCGAGGCGATGACCTCGCATTGGGAATTCACGCTTGGTTCGGAACGCGTCAATGAGTTGATCGAGAACCATGTCGATCCGGCCTTCCTCGGCGCCAATATCTTCGATGTCGAATGGGACGAGCCGGTCTATGACGACTACAAGATCTTCGAGCGCAATGGCACCGCCATCGGCGTGATCGGGCAAGCCTTCCCCTACATGCCCATCGCCAACCCCGGTTGGATGTTCCCTGAATTGAGTTTCGGTTTGCGCCGCGATCGGATCGCCGAGGTGGTGCAAGAGGTCCGTGACGCGGGCGCCGAGGTCGTGGTTCTTCTCTCCCACAACGGCTTCGACGTGGACCGTCAATTCGCCCGCGATATTCCGGGCATCGATGTGATCCTCACGGGCCATACCCATGACGCGCTGCCCGAACCGGTGCAGGTCGGCAATACCTTCCTGATCGCGAGCGGCAGCCATGGCAAATTCGTCAGCCGTGTCGATCTGGAGGTCGAGAATGGCGCGATGAAGGGGATCAGCCACCGCTTGATCCCGATCTTCTCGGATGTGATCGCGCCCGATCCGGAAATGACCGCCTTGGTCACCGAGACACGCGCGCCATATGCCGCCGAAATGTCCGAGGTGATCGGCCAGTCGGGATCGCTCTTGTTCCGGCGCGGCAATTTCAACGGAACGTGGGACGACGTGATCTGTGACGCGCTGATCAGCCAGCGAGACGCGCAGATCGCGCTTTCGCCTGGCTTCCGCTGGGGTGCGGCCGTGTTGCCCGGCCAAGACATCACGCGCGAGGATATCTACAACGTCACCGCCATGACCTATCCCAATGCTTACCGCATGGAGATGTCGGGCGAGACGCTGCACACGATCATGGAAGATGTGGCCGCCAACATCTTCAACCCCGATGCTTATTACCAACAGGGCGGCGATATGGTGCGGGTGGGTGGCCTTGGTTACCGCATCGACACCATGCAACCACAGGGCAGCCGGATCACCGAGATGACGCTTTTGTCGACAGGTGAACGGCTGGTGGCCGATCAGAATTACGTCGTGGCCGGTTGGGCCAGCGTGAACCAAGGCACCGAAGGCCCGCCGATCTGGGATGTGGTGGAAAACCATATCCGCGCCCAAGGCACAGTGACCCTTGAACCTAACAACACCGTCGACGTGGTGGGCGGCTGAGGCCGCGCCCGAGAAAGAGGTACGCAGATGACCGAAACACCGAAACATTCCCCCTCACGCCGCCAGTTTCTGGCCGGTGCCGCCGTGGCGACAGGGGCGGCCGCGACAGGCAAGCTGGTGCATGCCCAAGCCGCCGGTCCCGACCCGCTGATCACAGAGTTGCAGCCGTGGCAGCAATATCTGGGCGATGGCGTCGATGCGCGCCCCTACGGCGTGCCCTCCAAGCATGAGGCGCATGTCGTGCGCCGCAACGTGCCTTGGCTGACCGCCGATAGCGTCAGCTCGATCAACTTCACGCCCTTGCATGAGTTGGAGGGGATCATCACCCCCAATGGCCTGTGTTTTGAGCGTCATCACTCGGGCGTGGCCGATATCGCATGGGCCGATCACCGGCTGATGATCAACGGGCTGGTCGACAATCCGCTGGTCTTTACCATGGACGATCTCATGCGCTTCCCGCGTGAGAACCGGACCTATTTCCTCGAATGCGCGGCCAATACGGGCATGGAATGGCGTGGTGCGCAGCTCAACGGCTGCCAGTTTACCCATGGCATGATCCATAACGTCGTCTATACCGGCGTGCCGCTGCGGCTGCTCTTGGAAGAGGCGGGGCTCAAGACGGCAGGCACATGGCTTTTGGCCGAGGGTGCCGATGCCAGCGGCATGACACGCTCGATCCCGATGGAAAAGGCGCTCGATGACTGCTTGGTCGCCACCCATATGAACGGCGAGCGCTTGCGCGCCGAACAGGGGTACCCCGTGCGCCTCGTCGTGCCGGGTTGGGAAGGCAATATGTGGGTCAAGTGGCTCCGCCGCCTCGAGATCGGCGATGCGCCTTGGCACCACCGCGAGGAAACCTCGAAATACACCGACCTTCTGGCCAATGGCGATGCGCGCCGCTTCACATGGGAGATGGACGCCAAATCCGTCATCACCAATCCCAGCCCGCAAGCGCCCATCACCCATGGCCCCGGCCCAACGGTTCTGACCGGCGTCGCATGGTCGGGTCGCGGGACCATCCCGCGCGTCGATGTGACCATCGATGGCGGCATCACCTGGCATCAGGCGCGCATGTCCGGCCCTAGCTTGGACAAGTCGATGCATCGTTTCTACTACGAGTTCGATTGGGACGGTCGCCCGCTTTTGCTGCAAAGCCGCGCGCATGACAGCACAGGCTATGTCCAACCCACCAAGGAACAGCTGCGCGTCGTGCGCGGGTTCAATTCGATCTACCACAATAACGGCATCCAGACTTGGGCCGTGAACGAAGCAGGCGAGGCTGAAAATGTTGAAATCGGCTAAGATGATGAAAAACCTCACCCTTTCGACCGCACTTGTCGTGCTTGGCGCGGGTTTCGCTGTGGCTGAAACACCGGCCCAATCGCGCGATGGCGGTTTTGGTCTTGGCCGTACAGCCCTGCCCGAGGAAATCGCCGCATGGGATATCGATATCCGCCCCGATGGCCTTGGCCTTCCGGTGGGGTCGGGCGATGTCTACACGGGCGAAGAGCTCTACATTGACATGTGTTCCGCCTGTCACGGTGATTTCGGCGAGGCGGTTGGCCGCTGGCCGGTCTTGGCCGGTGGGCGTGGCACGCTCGATGGCGAAGATCCGCACAAGACGATCGGCTCTTACTGGCCCTACCTTTCGACTGTGTGGGACTATGTCCATCGCGCCATGCCCTATGGTGCGGCGCAATCGCTCAGCGATGACGAAGTCTATGCAATCACCGCTTACCTGATGTATCTCAATGACATGGTCGATGACGATTTCGAACTGTCGAACGAGAATTTCCTCGAGGTGGCGATGCCCAACGAGACGGCGTTTTTCATGGATGACCGCGCGAGCACCGAATACACGGTTTTCGTCGGTGAACCTTGCATGGAAAACTGTGCGGAAAGCGTGTCGATCACCGCGCGTTCCACGGTCTTGTCGGTCACGCCTGAGACCGAGGGCGACACAGGTGCCGCTGCTGTGACGCCTGCCGCCGTGGTCGAAGAGGCCGCAGCCCCCGAACCCGCAGTGGCCGCAGGCCCTGATCCGGCGCTGGTCGCCGCAGGCGAAGGGCTGTTCCGTCAATGCGCCTCTTGCCACCAGATCGGTGAAGGTGCGGTCAACCGCACCGGCCCACAGCTCAACAACACGTTTGGCGCGCCTGTCGGCAGCCATGAGGGTTTCCGCTACTCGCCCGCCTTCCAACAGGCCGGTGAAAGCGGGTTGGTCTGGAACGAAGAGACGCTGACCGCCTTCTTGCTTGATCCGCGTGGCTACATCCAAGGCAACCGGATGGCTTTCCGTGGTCTGCGCTCCGAGGAAGACGCCGCCGCAATGGTCGCCTATATCCGGGCGGCCGGGGGTGAGGCCAAATGAGATCAGCGCGCGCCCTCATTAGCGCGCTGGTTATGGCGGCTTCGGCGGCAACGTCCTCCCCGTTGCTGGCCGAAGGAGACCCGGCACAGGGCGACGTTCTGTATCGCCCGTGCCGGGCATGCCACATGATCGGCGATGGTGCCGTTCACCGTGTCGGCCCGCATCTCAACGGCATCATCGATCGTGTGATCGGGGCTGTACCGGGCTATGATTTCTCGGATGATCTGGCCAATGCCGGGGCCGAGGGCCGGGTGTGGGATGCAGACGCGCTTGACCGCTTCTTGGCAGCACCACGCGACTATTTCCCGCGCACGCGGATGGTGTTTCGCGGTATCCGCGACGAACAAGACCGCCTTGACCTGATCGCCTATATGCTGGCCGAAGGTGGGCGCAGCGATAGCGCCGTCATGGATGCCGCCAATATCGCCGTTGACCCCGAGATCGCCGCGATCCTCGCGATTGCGGGCGATGTGCCTTACGGCGAATACCTCTCGTCGGAATGCACCGCCTGTCACCGCGACAGCGGCGGCTCGGATATCCCGACGATCAGGGGGCTTGCCCCCTCGGCGTTCATCGCCGGAATGGTTGATTATCGCAATGGAACACGCGAACATCAGGTTATGAATACAGTGGCACGCCGGCTGGGCGATGAAGAATTGGCCGCACTTGCCGCATATTTCGCGCGCACCGAGTAACGCATCGGTGCCCACGGGACAGCGCCACCGGACCGGCGCTTGGAAGAGAAGCCTGCAAACGGGCTGTAAAGGGAGGAAGACATGACCATGAACAGACGCGCCTTTTTGGGCACATCCGCCGCACTGACGGCGGCACTTGCCACGCCCATGATCGCCCGCGCGCAGGCCACGCCGCGCGTTGTCGTCGTCGGCGGCGGCTCGGGCGGGGCCACGGCCGCGCGCTATATCGCGCGTGACAGCGCAGGTGCCATCGACGTCACCTTGATCGAACCCCAGCGAGTCTATCACACCTGCTATTTCGGCAATCTCTATCTCGGCGGCTTCTTCGACTATGACGATCTGGGCCATAGCTATGATGGTCTTGCCGCCAATTACGGCATCAACGTGGTCCATGACTGGGCCGTGGGTGTCGACCGCGACGCCAAGACCGTCAGCCTCGCCAGCGGCGCAACTGTGCCTTACGACCGCCTCGTGCTCAGCCCCGGCATCGACTTCGTCGATGGCAGCGTGCAGGGCTGGTCTGTCTCGGCGCAAGGTCGCATGCCGCATGCCTACAAGGGCGGCACACAGGTCGAGTTGTTGCGCGCCCAGATCGCCGCGATGCCGCAAGGCGGCACCTTTGCCATGGTCGCACCGCCCAACCCCTATCGCTGCCCGCCCGGCCCCTATGAGCGGATCTCGATGGTGGCCCATTACCTGCGCGAGAATAACCCCACCGCAAAGATCTTGCTGGTCGACCCCAAGGAAAGCTTCTCCAAGCAGGGGCTGTTCGAGGATGGTTGGAACCGCCACTACAGCGGGATGGTCACGCGTATTGGCCCCGACATGGGTGGCAACGCGATCGAGGTCGACCCGGCGGCGATGACCGTCACCATCGACGGTGTCGTGGAAAAGGTCGATGTCTGCAACGTCATCCCCGGCCAGCGCGCAGGCCAGATCGCCTTTGCCGCAGGGATCACCGATGGCAATTGGGCGCCTGTCTCGGCCTATGACATGTCGAGCAAGGTTGATCCGAACATCACCGTCTTGGGTGATGCGGCAGCACAGGGTGCGATGCCCAAATCGGGCTTCTCGGCCAATAGCCAAGCCAAGGTTGCGGCCAATGCCATCGTGGCCGCGCTGACCGGATCGCGGGCCTTCCCGGCGCGCTATTCGAACACCTGCTGGTCACTTCTGGATACCGATGACGGCATCAAGGTCGGCGCGACCTATGAAGCATCCGATACCGGCATCGTCAGCATCGACAGCTTCGTCAGCCAAGTGGGCGAAACCACCGATGTGCGCGCGGCGACCTATCGTGAAAGCCTTGATTGGTATCGCGCGATCACCAGCGACATGTTCGTCTAAACCTTCGGTCCGGGGGCGGGTTCCCGCCCCCGGACCCTTCTCACCGGAGGCGGTACCCATGCTACGAAACCTGTTCCTCGGCCTTGTCATGGCCGGATTGCCGCAAATCGCAGTCGCGCAAGACGCCATCACCTATCCCTTCGATGGCAGTTTCGAGGATGCAAGTTTCGCCATCGAGAACGCGATCATCGATCGCGGCTTGGTGATCGACTACACGAGCCATGTGGGTGACATGCTCAACCGGACCGGGGCCGATGTCGGCTCGGATGTGGCGATTTTCGACAATGCGCAGATCTTCCTGTTTTGCTCGGCGGCTGTGTCGCGCCGGGTGATGGAGGCCGATCCGATGAATATCATGCATTGTCCCTATGGAATTTTCGTGGCCGATATGGGCGGCGAGGTCATGATCGGCCATCGCGATTACCCCGACGGGCCGATGCAAGAGGTCGAGGCGCTGCTAGACGCCATCATTCTCGAGGCGACAGCACAGTGACCGATAAAAACCGTTATGACCGCTTCTTCAGCGACGAGCTTGATGCGCTGAAGCAGGCCGGCAATTACCGCTTTTTCGCCGATCTTGAGCGTCGCCGGGGCCAGTTTCCCGCCGCGCGCAACCGCCATGCGGGCGGCGAGCGTGACATCACCGTGTGGTGTTCCAACGATTATCTGGGCATGGGTCAGCATCCCGATGTGCTGGCGGCCATGCATACGGCCATCGACGCGATGGGCGCAGGCGCGGGCGGCACGCGCAATATCTCAGGCACGACGCATGCCCATGTGGCGCTCGAGGCCGAATTGGCGGATCTTCACGGCAAAGAGGCTGCGTTGGTCTTTACCTCGGGCTATGTGTCGAATTGGGCAAGCCTTGGGACATTGGCGGCGCGTTTGCCGGGCTGTGTGGTCTTGTCGGATGCCGGCAACCACGCCTCGATGATCGAAGGCATCCGCCATTCACGCGCCGAGCGTGTGATTTGGAAACACAATGATCTCAATGATCTGGAAGAAAAGCTTAAAGCGATACCCGAAGATCGCCCCAAGATCGTGGCCTTTGAATCGGTCTATTCGATGGATGGCGATATCGCCCCCATCGCGGCCATTTGCGATCTGGCGGAACGCTACGGCGCGATGACCTATCTCGACGAGGTGCATGCCGTGGGGCTTTACGGGCCGCGCGGCGGTGGCATCGCCGAGCGCGAGGGGTTGATGGATCGGCTCGACGTCATCCAAGGCACGCTGGGCAAGGCTTATGGCGTGGTCGGCGGCTATATCGCAGGCTCGGCCGTGTTGATCGATTTCGTGCGCAGTTTCGCCAGCGGTTTCATCTTCACCACCGCACTGCCACCTGCGGTGGCGGCAGGCGCTGCCGCGGCGGTGCGTCATCTGAAAACCACTGGCGCCGAGCGCGCCGCCCATCAGGCCCGCGTGGCCGAGGTGCGCGCAGCACTTGACGCGCGCGCCATCCCGCATCTGGCCAATGACAGCCATATCATCCCCGTGATGGTGGGCGATCCGGTGAAATGCCGTTGGATTTCCGACCAGCTGATGGAACGCCACGGCATTTACATTCAGCCGATCAACTACCCCACCGTGCCCAAAGGCACCGAGCGGTTGCGCATCACGCCATCGCCCGTCCATTCCGCTGCCGATATCGCGCGGCTGGTCGGCGCGCTTGGGGAATTGTGGTCGCAATGCCAGCTCGCCCGCCGACCGATGGCGGCCCAATAGGCGTTTGATCCAAGTCAACGTGTCCAGCCCAAGGGGTGCGTAAATCCCTCGGCAAAGGGGGATGACCACCATGCTGGAAGAGCTATTGATCGCCCGGGGCGAGCCGCTTGTGCTGGCCACTGCCGGTGTGGTGACGGGGCTGGTGTTCGGCTTTGCCGCGCAACGCTCGCGTTTCTGCCTGCGCGCGGCCACAGCCGAGGTGGCGGGCGGCCAATTCGGCCCGAAACTCGCCATTTGGCTGGTCGCCTTCTTCGCCGCCATGGCGCTGACGCAGGCAGGGCTGGCCTTGGGCCTGTTCGATGTGTCGAGCACGCGGCAATTGGCGGCGGAGGGGTCTGTTTCGGGCGCGCTGATCGGTGGGTTGATGTTTTGCATCGGCATGATCTTGGCGCGCGGCTGTGCCTCGCGGCTTTTGGTCTTGTCGGCCACGGGCAATCTGCGCGCGCTGATCACGGGGCTGGTCGTGACGCTGGTGGCGCAAGCGGCCTTTACCGGGGTCTTCGCACCTTTGCGCGAATGGATCGCGGCGCTTTGGACGGTGCAAGGTGGGCCGGGGCGTAGCCTTTTGGCTAATTTGGGGCTGGGCAATGGTGCTGCGGCTGTTGTAGCTTTCGGTGCCTTGGCAGGCGCGCTTACCTTTGGGCGGCGGCGTGATTTGTCCAAGGGCGTCTTGCTGGGCGCGCTAGTGGTGGGGGGCGCTGTGGCCATGGGCTGGGCCGTCACCGCGATGATCGCGGCCAATAGCTTTGCCTTGGTGCCTATCGGCTCGATCACCTTTACCGGGCCTGCGACCGACACGCTGATGGCCTTGGTGGCCGAGCGCCGCGTTGCGCTGTCCTTTGGCATCGGGCTGGTGCCGGGTGTGTTCTTGGGCGCGGGGGTGGCCGCGCTCGCCTATGGCGAATGGCAGCTTGCGCGTTTTGGTGCGGACACCCCGATGGAGCGTTACCTGATCGGCGCGGTCTTGATGGGCTTTGGTGCGATGCTGGCGGGTGGCTGCGCAGTGGGGGCGGGTGTTTCGGGTGGGGCGGTGTTCTCGACCACGGCCATTCTGGCGGTATTCGCGATGTGGGTGGGCGCGATGACCACAGCGCGCCTGCTGACATGGCGCGCGGGCAGTGCTCAGACGGTGTAGTTCAGCCCCAAGCGCCCACCATCGACATAGATCGTCTCGCCGGTGACATAGCTGGATTTGGGCGAACAGAGGAACGCCACCACATTGCCGATCTCATCGGCGCTGCCGACCCGGCCAATGGGTGTGCGCGAGAGCACGCGGGCCAAGGCTTCGGGGCTGGCGTTTACGCCTGCCATCATCTCGGTATCGATGGAGCCGGGTCCGACCGCATTGACGCGAATACCATGCGGGGCCAGCGCCAGCGAGGATGCCTTGGTCAATTGCTGCACCCCCCCCTTGGAGGCGCAATAGGCCGGGATCGCGGGGATCGCCACGACCGCGTTGATCGAGGACATGTTGACGATCGCCCCCTTTATGTTTGCGGCGATCATGCCCTTGGCCGCGCGCTGGGTCGCGGCAAAAACCGCGCGCAGGTTCAGCCCGATCACCGCGTCGAAATCGGCCAGATCATAGCTGAGGAAATCGCCCGGTTTGGCGATGCCCGCGTTGTTCACCAGCGCGGCAACCGGGCCTTCCTCGGCCTCGATCCGGTCGAACAGGGCCAAAAGCGCGTCCGTGTCGGCCACATCGCAGACGAAACCGCGCCCGCCGATACTGGTTGCGGCGGCGGTCACGCTGTCTTTCACATCCACCAGAATCACGCGGTAGCCATCGGCAGCCAGCGCCCGCCCGCAAGCCAGCCCGATGCCCTGCGCGCCGCCGGTTACCAAGGCGATGGGTTGATCGGTCATGTGAAATCCTCCTGTCGCGTGCTGCGCGCGACCCTGCGGTGCGCGGCGAACAGTGTCAATTCGCAAGCGCCGCGGTCCGAGAATTGACACCGCTCTGCGGCCCTGTGCAGTCTCCGCCGCAAAAGCGCGTCGCGGCGTGGCGGAAAAAGGAAATGGCATGGCCGAGATCGGTGTTGCATTGATCGGGGCTGGCATGGTGGCAGCGACCCATTTGGCCGCGATCCGCGATGCCAATGGGCTACGCCTGACCGGGATTTGGTCGCGCGATCCGGCCCGCGCGCAGGCCTCGGCTCCGGGTGCGCGCGTCTATCCCGATCTGGCCGCAGTGGCCGCCGACCCTGATGTCACCTTTGCCATTGTCATCACCCCGCCCAATGCGCGCGCCGCGATCATCGCGCCGCTGGTGGCGGCGGGCAAACATATCTTGCTGGAAAAACCTGTCGCCCGCGATCTGGCCGAGGCGCGCGCGGTGGTCGATCTTTGCGCCGATGCAGGCGTCACGCTGGGCGTGGTGTTTCAACACCGCATGCGCGAAGCCTCGCAAGCGGCGGCGGCACTTGTCGCCTCGGGTGATCTGGGGCCACTGGGGCTGGCCGAGATCAACGTGCCGTGGTGGCGCGATCAGGCCTATTACGATGCGCCGGGACGCGGCACATATGCGCGCGATGGCGGCGGTGTTTTGATCAGCCAAGCGATCCATACCATCGATCTTGCCTTGTCGTTGACCGGCCCTGTCGCATCGGTGCAGGCGATGACCGCCACGACGCGGTTGCATCAATTGGAGGCCGAGGATGTCGCGGTTGCGGGCCTGCGGTTTGCGCAAGGCGCGGTGGGGTGGCTGACGGCCAGCACGGCCAGTTTTCCGGGCGGGGCCGAAAGCATCCGCCTGCATTTTGCGCGCGCCTCTCTGCATATGGAGGCGGGTATCCTGACGCTCAGCCATCGTGATGGCCGGGTCGAGCGAATCGGCGCGCAGGCAGGCACGGGCGGCGGGGCCGATCCGATGGCCTTCACCCATGATTGGCATCAAGCGGTGCTACAAGATTTCCGCGACGCGCTGCATGAAGGGCGCGCGCCGCTTGTGACCGGGCAGGGGGCGCTTGCCGCCCATACCCTGATCGACGCCATCACCCAATCGGCCCGGCAGGGCCAGACAATCGAGGTTGCATCATGAAATTCGCCGCCATCGGCATCGATCACCGCCATATCTTCGGCATGGCCGCCAATCTGATGGCCGAGGGGGCGGAATTCGGCGGCTGGTGGACCGAAGGCGAACCCGAGCCGCTGGAGGGGTTTGTCAAACGCTTTCCCGATGTGCCGCGCGTGGATCATTGGCAGGCGCTCTTGGATGATCCAAGCATTGATCTGATCGTCATCTCTTGCATCCCGCGCGACCGCGCCGCCCATGCCATCGCCGCGATGGCGGCAGGCAAGGATGTGATGACCGACAAGCCCGGCTGCACCACCATGGCCCAGCTTGACGCGATCATGGCCATGCAGGCCAAGACCGGGCGGATCTGGTCGGTCGATTTCTCCGAACGCTTCGAGGTGCCCGCCGTCACCCGCGCCGCCGAACTGGTGGCGCAAGGGGCCATTGGCCGCGTGGTGCAAACTGTGGGCCTTGGCCCGCATCGCCTGAACCGCGCGACGCGGCCTGATTGGTTTTTCGACCGCGCGGCCTATGGCGGGATCTTGACCGATATCGCCAGCCATCAGATCGATCAGTTCCTGTTTTTCACAGGGGCAAAAGATGCCCAAATCACGCTGGCAAGCGTTGCCAATATCGCCCATCCCGCTGATCCGGGTCTGCAGGATTTCGGCGAGATCGCGCTCAGCGCGCCTGAGGGGCGCGGCTATATCCGCGTCGATTGGTTCACACCCGACGCGCTGCCCATTTGGGGCGATGGGCGGCTGACGATCCTCGGCACCGAGGGCTATATCGAGCTGCGCAAATATGTCGATGTCGGTGGGCGGCCCGGCACCGATCATCTGGTGCTCGTCAACGGGGACCGCTGCGAGATGATCGATGCCTCGGATGCGGGGCTTCCCTATTTCGCGCGGATCATCGCCGATATCCGCGACCGGACCGAGACCGCCATGCCGCAAGAACACGCTTTTACCGTGATGCGGCTGGCGCTACAGGCCCAAGCCATGGCCGAGGGGCGCGCATGATCGGGGTCGCCATCATCGGGGCGGGGATCGGGCGCGAGCATCTGGCCGGATACCGCGCTTTGTCCGACCAGTTCGCCGTGCGTTGGCTGATCGATTTGGACCGCGCGCGCGCGACCGAGGTGGCGGGGGGCGATCCCGCCATTTCGATTTCCACCGATATCGCCGCGGCCTTGGCCGATCCGGGTGTCGATCTGGTCGATGTGTGCTTGCCGCCGCATCTGCATGTGCCATTCGCGGTGCAGGCCTTGCAGGCGGGCCGTCATGTCGTGCTGGAAAAGCCCATCGCGCCTTCGCTTGCCGAATGTGACCTGTTGGAGGCCGCAGCACAGGCGGCGGGGCGGCAGGTCTTTCCCGTGTTTCAATATCGCTATGGGCCAGCCACCGCCGCGCTTGATGCGCTGATCGCCGCGGGCCTTGCCGGTCAGCCGCAGGTCGCATCGCTCGAGACGCATTGGAACCGTGGCCCCGATTACTATGCCGTGCCATGGCGCGGCACATGGGCGGGCGAGCGTGGCGGCGCGGTGCTTGGCCATGCGATCCATAATCACGATTTGCTCTGTCGCTATTTCGGCGCGCCCGCGGCGGTCAGCGCGACATTGGCCACCCGTATCAACCCCATCGAGACCGAGGATTGCGCGGCCATCGCGATCCGTTTCGCCAATGGGGCACTGGCAACATCATCGGTCACGCTCGGCGCGGCGGGCGATCAGACACGGCTACGCCTTGTTTTTTCGGGGCTGACGGCCACCTCGGGCGATTTGCCTTATGCGCCGGCCATGGGACATTGGGATTTTGTCGCGCGCGATCCCACCCGCCAACCCGAGATTGACGCGATTCTCGCCCGACCGCGCGGTGCTAAGGCCGGTTTCGTCGGGTATTTCGCGGCAATCGCCGCAGCACTCGCGTCGTCACCGGGCCAAGAGGTGACGCTTATGGACGGAAGGCGATCAATCGAACTGGTCACTGCGATTTACGCAGCGGCGCGTGGCGGTAAAGAGGTTGCGTTACCGCTCACATTCGGGTCAGACTTCTACGCAAGCTTGCTGCCTGAACAAGACCGTTGAACACGGCCTCGGGCAGGGCTGTTTTGCCGGGGCAGGGAGGCCTCGGTTCCAAGGGAGGAAAATGATGACGCATCTGAAACTTTTCGGCACGACAGCCCTTGCGCTGACGCTGGCCGCACCTGCCATGGCGCAGGAAATCCGCTTTATGTGCTATTCCGATGGCAATGAATGCGAAGTCTATGACGATGTCCTGTCGCGCTTCGAGGCCGCCAATCCCGGCGTCGACGTGATCGTGGACGTGGTCCCCTATCAGGCGATCCTCGAGAACCTGCCCGTGCAGTTGGCCGCGGGCACGGGCCCCGACATCGCCAAGGTCACCGATCTGGGCGGTCTGAACCAATACTACCTCGACCTGACCAGCCATATCGACACCGGCTATTGGGACGAAAGCTTTGGCGGCACGCTGGGCTGGTACCGCGTCGGCGACCGTCAGGGCTATTATGGTCTGCATTCGCAGCTGACCATTACCGGCGCCTTCGCCAATGCGACCTTGTTCGAGCAGGCAGGCGTCGCCATGCCCGGCCCGACGGCCACTTGGGATGAATGGGCGGCGGCAAGCCGTGCCGTAGCCGAGGCGACCGGCACGCCCTTCCCGATGGCGATCGACCGCTCGGGCCACCGCGTGGCGGGCCCCGCGATCAGCTACGGCGCGCAGTATTTCGATGCTGACGGCAATGGCAGCTTCGCAGGCTTCGACGCCTTCGCCGAGGCCTTCGTCGGCTGGAACAATGACGGCACCTTTGCCCGTGATGTTTGGGCCAGCCAGGGTGGTGCAACCTACCAAGACGCGGCGCAGGAATTCATCAATGGCCAGCTGGTGTTCTACTACTCCGGCAGTTGGCAGGTCGGCCGCATGGACAGCCAAGTGGGCGATCTATTCGACTGGCAGGTCGTCGGCAGCCCCTGTGGTCCGGCAGGCGCATGTTCGGGCATGCCCGGTGGCGCAGGCATCGTCGGCTTTGAACAGACCGAGCACCCCGAGATGGTGGCCGCTGTGATCGATTATCTCGCGCAAGAAGATGTCTATGCCGAGGTCGCAGCACGCACCCGCAACCTGCCTGCGCATCTGGGCGTGGCGAGCAAGGGTGTCGCATTCGAGGGCGCATCACCCGCCGCACAAGCCGCACTCAACGCTTTCGCCGCCGATCTGCCCGATGTCTCGCCCATCGCTTTTGCCTATCAGGGCTACCCGATGAACCGCGCGATGTTCGGCATCACCGTCGAGCGCCTGAGCCAGGCCATCGTGGGTGAACTCAGCGTTGCGGATGCCGCCGCGCGCATGGGTGACGATCTTGCCGCAGCCCTTGCCGAAAGCAAGTAAGCCTTGGCCAAGATGACGGGGCAGGGCGCGTCCGCGCCCGCCCCAATTCCCCCCAATCACATCGCAAAGCGCGGCGGCGACGGGATCGCGTTGCGCCTGATCGCACCGGTCATGCGGCTGGTCGAGATCCCCATGCTGGCCTTTGAGCGGATGTTGGGGATCAATCGGCTGGCTTGGGTGTTTTTGGCGCCGAACCTTGTGTTGTTCGGCCTTTTCGCCTTTTTGCCCGTGATCCTCAACATCGCCTATGCCACGACCGGCGGGGCCAATGTGCTTTTGGTCGATCGCCCCTTCGTGGGTGCGCGCAACTTCGCGCTGTTGAGTGATTGCGCCAATTATCTCGATCCCAATTCCTGCCGCGAGGATAAATTCTGGCGCGCGGTGTGGAACACGACATGGTTCGTGACGCTGCAGGTGGGGATCATGGTCGCCTTTTCGCTTCTGACCGCCATCGTCTTGAACCGCGAAATCCGGGCACGCGGCTTTTTCCGTGCGGTGTTCTTTTTTCCCGTGCTGCTCTCGCCTGTGGTCGTCGCCTTGATCTGGAAGTGGATCTTGCAGCGCGAAGGGGTGCTCAATGCATTCCTCGATTGGACCGGGGTGGGTGGCTACAACTGGCTGGTGGATGCGGATTGGGCGTTCGGCTGGTCGGTATTCTTGTCGGTCTGGGCGCATATGGGGTTTTACACGCTGATCTTGCTGGCCGGGCTGCAAGCGATCCCGCGCGATGTCTATGAGGCGGCGACCATGGACCGGGCAAGCCCGTGGCGGGTGTTTCGGCGCATCACCTTGCCCCTTTTGTCGCCCACCATGTTGGTGGTGCTGGTTTTGGCGCTGATCAAGGGCGTGCAGACCTTTGACGAGGTCTATGCCTTCACCGGCGGTGGGCCTGGCACGGCCACGACCTTCATCATCCAGTATATCTACGAAGAGGGTTTTGCCGGTGCGCCGCGTTTGTTCGGGCTGGCGGCGGCGGCCTCGCTGTTGGTGGCGGGCGTCTTGGTGGTGCTGACCTTGGTGCAGCTTTGGCTCAACCGGAGGTCGGCGAATGGGTGATTGGGCGCACCTGCGCAACGCGAAGGCGAAACATCCAGAGGAGGTTTCGACCTGCGAACGGGCGGAGCCCCCGCTGGCGGAGGCCATGGCATGAGCCGCACCTTGGCCTTTTTGACCGCGACGCGCGGCGGCGCACGGCTGCACTGGAGCGATTGGGCCAGCTACAGCTACCTGTTTCTGGGCGTTTTCTTGATGTTCTTCCCGGTGATCTGGCTGGTCTTGTCCAGCTTCAAGACCGAGGCTGATCTGCAGCGCTATCCGCCAACATTCTTGCCCTATCAGCAGCAGACGATCACGCTGGAAGGCCATGCCGACTCCTTGCCGCTTTTCCAGATCACCGGCGGCGAGCACGAAGGCAAGATCCTCGCGCAGCTGCGCCGCGTGGGCCTGCGCGCACAGATGGTCGACCCGGCTGTCCCCGAGACACGGCTGACCATCGACATCGCCGATCGCGCGCCGGTCGAACGTTTCACGCTGGCCACCGAGAATTACACCGACCTGTTCGGGCGGTTCAATTTCCTGCTCTATTTCTGGAACTCGACCTTCATCACGGTCACCGCGACCTTGATCATGCTCTTGACCAATTCAATGGCCGCTTTCGCCTTGTCGAAATACCAGTTCCGGGGGCGCACGGCTGTTCTTTTGCTGGTGATCGGCACCTTGATGATCCCGCAAACGGTGGTCTTGGTGCCCTTGTTCTTGATCGTGACGGAACTGGGCATGTTCAACTCGCTTTGGGGGGTGATCATTCCGGGGGCGGCCACGCCCACGGGTGTGTTCTTGCTGCGCCAATATATGCTGACCATCCCCGACGAGATCTTGGATGCCGCGCGGATGGACAAGGCATCGGAATGGAAGATCTATTGGCGCATCATCTTGCCGCTTTCTGCACCCGCTATCGCGGTGCTGGCGATCCTTGCGATCATGTGGCGCTGGAATGATTTCCTCTGGCCGCTGATCGTGCTGACGCAATCGGAGAATTTCACCCTGCAACTGGCACTGAATTCCTTTCAGGGCGAGTTGCAGACGCAATGGTCCTCGCTTTTGGCGATGACTGTTCTCACACTTCTGCCCATCGCGTTGGTATTCATGTTCTTGCAGAAATACATCGCGACGGGCATCGCCTCGACGGGTGGCAAATGACAGCCGGGCGACAAAATACCGGGGGATCAAAGAATGGCCGCGATTGAACTGCGGGGCGTGCGCAAGGCCTATGGCCAGGCCGAGGTGATCAAGGGCATTGACCTGTCGATCGCGCATGGCGAGTTCTGCGTTTTCGTCGGCCCATCTGGCTGCGGGAAATCCACGCTTTTGCGGATGATCTCGGGGCTTGAGGGGATCACCGAAGGCGATATCGCCATCGGGGGCGAAGTGGTCAACGACATTCCCGCCGCCGACCGCGGGCTGGCGATGGTGTTTCAATCCTACGCGCTTTACCCGCATATGACGGTGCGTCAAAACCTGTCCTTTGGGCTTGAGAACATCCAGACCCCGCGCGCCGAGATCGCCACCAAGGTGGGCGAGGTGGCCCGCATGCTGCAAATCGACATGCTACTTGACCGCCGCCCCAAGGATTTGTCGGGCGGGCAACGCCAGCGTGTCGCCATCGGGCGCGCCGTGGTGCGCGAGCCGCGGGTGTTCTTGTTTGACGAGCCGCTCTCGAACCTCGATGCCGAGTTGCGCGTCGATATGCGCGGCGAGATCGCGGCGCTGCATCGCCGCCTTGGCAACACGATGATCTATGTCACCCATGATCAGGTCGAGGCGATGACCATGGCCGACAAGATCGCGGTGCTGCGGCTGGGCAAGCTCGAACAATTCGGCGCGCCGCTCGATCTGTATAACCGCCCTGCGAATTTGTTCGTTGCGGGTTTTATCGGCAGCCCCAAGATGAATTTCCTGTCCGGTCAGGTCGATGCCGATGATCGCGCGCGCTTGCGCCTTGAGACGGGCGAGGTCTTGGCCATCCCGAAAGCGGGCTTTGCGCAGCGTTCAGGGGCCAATGTCACCTTGGGTATTCGGCCAAATCATATGCATGCGGCCGATGCAGGGCCGGTCAAGGTCGCGGTGCGCGCGGTCGAGCAGCTTGGCGGTGAAAGCTATGTCTACGGCCAGACCGCCAGCGGCACGGCCATCACCTTGCATAGCCCCGGTCAGACCGGCATCGATCTGGGCGATGTGATCCATGTCGATGCACCGACGGATGAGATGCATCTGTTTGATACCGATACGGGCCTGAGCCTGAGGATGGATTGAGATGCGCGAGACATGGCGCTGGTTCGGCCCCGCCGATGAGATCACCATCCCCGAGATCGTGCAGACAGGCGCCCAAGGGATCGTGTCTGCGCTGCACCATGTGCCGACGGGGGCCGTCTGGTCACCCGCCGAGATCGCCAAACGCAAGGCCGAGATCGAAGGCGCGCCCGATGCGCCAAGCGGGCTGACATGGGATGTGGTCGAAAGCCTGCCTGTTTCCGAGGCGATCAAGACCCAGACAGGTGACTGGCGCGCGCATGTCGATGCTTACCGCCAAAGCCTGCACCATCTGGTCGCCGCCGGGATCAAGGTGATCTGCTACAATTTCATGCCGGTGCTGGACTGGACGCGGACCGATCTTGTCCATCCCGTGCCGGGCGGCGGGCGGGCGATGCATTTCGAACTGGCCGATTTCGTGGGCTTCGACCTGTTCACCCTGGCCCGTCCGGGTGCCGTTGACGACTATCCCGATGACCTCCGCGAAGAGGCAGCACGCCGTCATGACGCGCGCAGCGAGGCCCAACAGGCGGTCTTGGCGCGCAATATCGTGGCGGGCCTGCCCGGTGCGGCCGAGCATTGGGACATCGCAGATGTGCGCGCGGCGCTGGCCAGCTACGCGGGCATCGATGCCGCACGGCTGCGCACCCATCTGGCCGATTTCCTGTCCGAGGTGGTGCCGACCGCCGCGGCGTTGGGCCTGCGGCTGTGCTGTCATCCCGATGACCCGCCATTCCCGCTTTTGGGCCTGCCGCGGATCGTGTCGACCGCCGATGATTACGCCAGCCTTGTCGCAGCCGTACCAAGCCCGGCCAATGGTATCACCTTCTGCACTGGATCGCTCGGTGTCGATCCGGGCTTCGATCCGGCCAGCTTCATCGCGCGACTGGGGCCGCATATCCATTTCGTCCATCTGCGCAATACCACGCGTGGGCCGATGCGCGGTGAGCGCTGTTCTTTTACCGAAAGCGCGCATCTGGCGGGCGACACCGATATGGTCGCCACCATCCGCGCGCTGATGGCCGAACAAGCCCGCAGGGCCGATGAGGGGCGCACCGACGCGATCATCCCCATGCGCCCCGATCACGGGCACGCGCTTTTGTCCGACCTCGACCGCCCGATGATGCCGGGCTACCCGCTCATCGGGCGGATGCGGGGGCTTGCCGAATTGCGTGGCATCATGGCGGCCTGCCGCTGAGGGGACAGGCCGCTTGGCTTGCTGCGATCACCGGATCGCGTCATTTCGCGGTGGCCTTGCCCGACGCGACCGATGGGGCCGTGTCGATCAGTAGGTCTGGGTAACCTCGGCATAGGCGCCGCGCAGTTGCAGCGTAACCGTCACGGCGGTGTCGTCGCGGTTGCGCCAGAACCAGCCGTGTTCGCCTGCAAAAGGGGCCTCGATCTGGCCTGCGCGCTCGGTCTGGCCCCGACCGCGATCATAGTCGATGGATTGGCCCTCGCCATGGGCGTGCAGGTCGAAGTTGATCCGCCCGCCCGTCGCGACCCAGGCATATTGGGCCACATCGCCTGCGGCCATCACCAGCTTGATCTCGGCGGTAGCGCCGGGCTCCAGCGTGAAGGTCACCGTATCGGTCCATGCTTCCTGCGCATGCGCGGCGCTGACGAACAGGCCGAAGAACCCATCAATCAGGCTTGATGACTGATCGGTATGGATCAGCGCATCTTGCGCGGCTTCCTCAGCCAGTTCGCGCTTGATCTCGCCCATCTCGGTCAGGCCAAGAACACGGCCCACGCCGGTCGGGTCGATGGCATGTTCGGCAGGCAGATAGACGGTGACGAGGATCACCGCCGCGCCGATGGCCGCCATGATCGAGGAGCGGAAAAGCTGCGCCTTGCTGGGCAGATCCTCGGGGCGGGGTTGGGGTGCGTTGTACATGTGTCTCTCCGATGTCTCAGGCCGAGGCAATGTAACCGGCGATTTGCTGGCCGGTCAGGATCACACCAAGGACGATCATGATGATATTGGCGACAGTGGCCTGTCGCATGAAATTGGGGCTGCGCCGCCAGTAGCCCATGACGATCAGGATGACCGCAAGGGCCAGAAGCTGGCCGATTTCGACGCCCACGTTGAAGGCCAGAAGGTTGGCCAGAAGCCCATCCTCGGCAATCTGGTATTCGAGGATCTTGGTGGCCAGACCCGTGCCGTGGAACAGGCCGAAGATCAGCGTCGCGGCCTTGGTGTTGGGCTGGACCCCGAACCATTTCTGATAGGCGCCAAGGTTGTCGAGCGCCTTGTAGACCACGGACAGCCCGATGATCGCGTCGATGATATAGGCGTTGATGCCCCAGCCATACCACACGCCCAAGAGCATGGTCACCGAATGGCCGACGGCGAATATGCTGACGTAAACCGCCACATCCTTCATCTTGTAGAGGAAGAACACGACGCCCAGCAGGAACAGGATATGGTCGTAGCCCGTCACCATATGTTTGGCGCCGAGGTAGATGAAGGGGATGACATGCACCCCCCAAATCTCTTGGATATAGCCCGCGTCACCCGGGGTGACATTATGGGCAAGCGCTTGGGTCACACTGGAGGTGTAGAGCGCAAGCACCATAAAGATAAGGGCTGTGGCGCGGCCAAGGGGCAGTGCGCGTAAACCCTGTGAATTCAAAGGCATATAAAACTCCGAACTTGAATTTATCTGACGATATTCGCCGCGCATGTCGCGCGGTGGCCCGTCAGCCACGCGGAGGTCGTTCGATCCGAAAGATGCGGTGCGGCCCTGATTGTGACGCCCATAGGCGCAAGCCGTCTTGCCCGGCGGGCCAAAACGCACCGCTTGTGGCCGCGACCGCCAAGGCCGGGCTGTGGTCATGGTCGACCGCGTCATGGCTATGGCCGTGCAAAGCCGCCAAAAGGTCTTCGTGCAACCCGTGGCTATGGCCGTGATCGGCGATCATCTGGGCGTGTTCGTGGCGTGTTTCGGCAATGCGCGGGACATGCGACAGGCTGGGCAGCATGGACCAGCCGATCAGCGATAGGCACAAAACTGCTGCCATGATCCGCACTGCGATTGTCTGCTCTCGACGCGCCACGAAAACCTGCCCGAAACCCTGCGGCACATCTGCGGTGCCGTCTTGTTCTATCCTCCCCGGGGGGATAGTCTTAATCTATGTCAAAACCGCATTTGCATGCAACCCATCCCGCCTTGATCGCCCGGCTGAAACGCGCCGACGGGCATCTGCGAGCGGTGATCGAGATGATCGAGGCAGGCAAGCCCTGCCTCGAGATCGCGCAGCAGCTTCACGCCGTGGAAAAGGCCGTGGTGAACGCCAAGCGCGCGCTGATCCATGACCACATGGATCATTGCCTCGATACCGAGCATTCGGAGCAGGACCGCGCGGACCTCAAGACCATCGCGCGGTATTTGTGACGAGGGTCCGATTGGTCGCGTCACCTGCAGCTGTGCAATCTGGCCCATCCTGCGCGATCCATGATCGCGGGTGTCGGGGACGCGCCGTGACCGGCATCGCGCTGACCTGACTTTGCGACCGACAACAACGTCGCTGAACAGTCTTTATTGCGACTAACTCGCAACAGGCTTGACTTTTTGCGAATGCGTCGCAGTATCCAAACTGACGGCACGGACCGCGCCCGACCGCGCGCTTGCAACAGGTGCAACAGATGCTGACCCGACGTATTGTTTTGTCTTTTGCCACGGCCTTCGCGCTGGCGCTGCCCGCAGCGGCACAAGATCGCCTGTCGATCGTGGCCACCACCGGAATGATCGCCGATGCCGCCCGCCAAGTGGGGGGCGATCTGGTCGATGTCACCGCCCTGATGGGGCCGGGGGTCGATCCGCATGCCTATCGTCAGACGCGCAGCGATATCGTGGCGACCGCACAGGCCGATCTGGTCTTGTGGAACGGCCTTTACCTCGAGGCGCAGCTTGAGGAATTCTTGCTGGAATTGGCCGAGACACGCCCCGTCGTTGCCGTGGCCGAGGCGATCCCCGAGACCCAGCTGATCGGCTCGGAGGATTACGAGGATCGTTTCGATCCCCATGTCTGGATGAACCCCAATCTGTGGTCGCGCGTGGTGCTGGCCACCCACGATGCGATGGTGGCGGTCGCCCCTGATCATGCCGACGCCTTCACCGCCAATGCGCGCAGCCATCTGGAAGACTTGGCCGCACTTGCCGTTTATGCGCAAAGCGTTCTGGCCTCCATCCCAGCCGAGGCGCGGGTGCTTTTGACCGCCCATGACGCCTTCAACTATTTCGGCGCGGCCTATGGTTTCGAGGTGGTGGGTATTCAAGGCATCTCCACCGAAAGCGAGGCGGGGCTGAGCCGCATCGCGGAGCTGGTCGATCTGCTGGTCGCGCGCGATATTCGGGCGGTCTTCGTGGAAAGCTCGGTCTCTGATCGCAATATTCGCGCCTTGATCGAAGGGGCGGGGGCGCGTGGCCACACGGTCGTCATCGGGGGCGAGCTTTTCTCCGACGCGATGGGCGCGCCGGGCAGCTACGAGGGCAGCTATTTGGGCATGATCGATCACAATGTCACCACCATCGCCCGTGCGCTTGGGGGCCAAGCACCCGAGCGTGGGCGCATCGACGCATTGGCCATGAATTGAGCGATCCCATGCCAGAAAGACTGCGACTTGCCGCCGATGACGGGGCGATGTTGGGCGATCACGCCGATGCCGCGCACGCGGCGCTGTCGGTGCGCGGCATGACGGTCAGCTATGGCGAGAAGCCCGCGCTTTTCTCGGTCGATGCGACATTCCCCATCGGGGCGATGTCGGCGATCATCGGGCCGAATGGCGCGGGCAAATCGACCTTTCTCAAGGCCGCACTTGGGCTTGTGCCCATGGTCTCGGGCGAGGTGCAGTTTTTCGGCCTGCCCTTGGCACGGGCGCGCGGGCGCATCGCTTATGTGCCGCAGCGCGCCAGCGTCGATTGGGACTTTCCGACCACGGTGATCGATGTCGTCTTGATGGGGCGCTACCGCAGCCTTGGGCTTTTGCGCCGTGTCGGTCGCGCCGAGATGGCGCTGGCGCAAGAGGCGCTGGCGCGTGTGGGGATGGAGGGCTTTGCCACGCGTCAGATCGGCCAGCTATCAGGCGGCCAGCAACAGCGCGTCTTTCTGGCGCGTGCCTTGGCGCAACAGGCCGATCTCTATCTGCTCGATGAGCCCTTCGCCGGGGTCGATGCAGCAACCGAGCGTGCGATCATCGCCGTGTTGAAAGACCTCAACGCGGCCGGCAAATCGGTCATCGCGGTGCATCATGATCTCTCCACCGTGGTGGATTATTTCGACCATGTTTTCATGGTCAATGTCCGCGCCATGGCGCAAGGTCCGGTGCCCGAGGCCTTTACCACCGCAGCGCTCAGCCAGACCTATGGTGGGCGGTTGGGCGCGGGGCAGCTTGACCAGTTGCACCCGGCGCGAAGCTAGACAGGCATGGCGGGATTTCTCGACGCGGTCTTGTTACAGGCGGGCTACAACGCGGGCCTAGTGACCATTGGCGCGACGCTGCTTGGCTTTGCGGCCGGGATGGCTGGCACATTCCTGTTTTTGCGCAAGCGCGCGCTTGTCTCGGATGCCATGGCGCATGCGACCTTGCCGGGGATCGCCTTGGCCTTCCTCGTGATGGTGGCGTTTGGGGGCGATGGGCGAAATCTGGCCGGGCTTTTGCTCGGCGCGGGGGCAAGCGCGCTGATCGGGCTTTACCTTGTCGATTGGATCGTGCGGCGCACAAGGCTGGCCGAGGATGCAGCGATCGGCGCCGTCTTGTCGGTGTTTTTCGGCTTTGGCGTGGTGCTGTTGACCGTGATCCAGTCGCTTGATCGGGGGCGGCAGGCGGGGTTGGAGGATTTCCTGCTCGGCGCCACCGCAGGCATGCTGATGCAAGATGCCGTGCTGATCGCAGTAGGTGGCGCATTGGTCGTGGCCTTGATCGTGATCTTGCGGCGGCCCATGACGCTGGTGGCTTTCGATCCCGGCCATGCGGCGGCGCTGGGTCTGCGCGTGGGCCGGATCGATCTGGCGATGATGGGGCTGGTCATGGCGATCACGGTGATCGGGTTGACCTTGGTCGGGCTGATCCTGATCATCGCGCTTTTGATCATCCCGCCTGTCACCGCGCGGTTCTGGACCGACCGGGTCGCGCGGATGCTGCTAATCGCGGGCTGTGTCGGCGGGGCCGCGGGCTATCTTGGCGCGGCACTTTCGGCAACCGCGCCCGATTTGCCCACGGGGCCGATCATCGTGTTGATTGCGGCGGGGCTTTTCACCTTTTCGCTGTTTTTCGTGCCGCGCCGTGGGGTTTTGGCCGCGGTCTTGGCGCGGCGGCGCTTTCAGGCGCGGGTGCATTGGCGCCAAGGGCTGTTGTCGCTGGCGCGTGCCGAACCCATCCATGATCCGCTGACGCTGCGTATTTTGCGCGCG
>Ga0209137_1000103_pt1 | contig 94118 bp, 92 predicted proteins | sample SaaInl5LU_22_DNA_FD_184642 | JGI IMG/M metagenome (GOLD analysis project Ga0209137, IMG submission 184642) | Marine microbial communities from expanding oxygen minimum zones in the Saanich Inlet - ESP_105LU_22_DNA (SPAdes) (version 2) | ecosystem: Environmental > Aquatic > Marine > Intertidal...
TGCGTCGGCTACTAGGGCAATCTGTTCAACTTTACTATCCTCATCTGCCTGAATAACTAAAGCACCCTGAGGATTGTCAGCATAAAGTGCTGCGATCTGCGTACGTAGGAATTTTGGATCGATTTGTTCGCGATTAATCCAAATCCTACTGTCTGCATCAATAGCAACCAGCATGCTTGGTTTAAGGGAAACGGGCACGGACGCACCAACGCGAACCACATCGACACCAGGCAACTTAATAAAGGTCGCAGTCACAATAAAGAAGATCAACATGATAAATACAACGTCCAGCATGGGCGTCAAATCAATCTGCTGCTCGTCAGAACCTCTGTTTCTACTACTACTTCTGCTCATAATTTGTTTGACCTCGATTTCGGTCTAATGATCCCTTGGATTAATGATCCATAGTCAAGTGATCTTCCAACAACATGGTTTCTTTGTTGGCCACTCGATTGAGATAGGTATCGGCAAATACGCCGGCAATTGCTACTACCATTCCTGACAATGTCGGAATAGTCGCGCTAAAAACACCGCCAGCCATCTGTCTAGCATCGCCTCCGCCGGTAATCGCCATAACCTCAAACACGGAGATCATACCGGTTACTGTACCGAGCAATCCAAATAGAGGTGCAGAAGCAACCATGGTTTTTACCATAGGCAGGTTAGCCCGTACCTTAAGATCAACTTCTGATATCAGCTTTTCGCGTACCTTGTGCGCATTCCAGGAAACACGCTCTGATCTTGCTTCCCAAGCAGCGGTAGCGTTGTTGATATCGGCCCTCAAACCACCCAACTTATAGTAGGTGATTCGCTCTAGGATCAAGGTCCACATCAGGAAAGCCAAGGTGGTAATCCCGTACTTCAGTACAGGACCACCCATATCTAGATATGCTCTAACTGGCTCGAATAGTTCATTCATGCTTAGCGAGCCTCAGATTTCTCCGCAACAATACCGGCTGCTTGTTCATCTAAAATATGAACGATACGCATAGCTCGGCTATTTAGAAGTGTATGTAGAAGCACTGTAGGAATCGCGACTACAAGACCCAACACTGTTGTTACAAGAGCTTGAGAAATACCGCCGGCCATACCCTGAACGTCGCCAGCACCAAATAGTGTGATGCCCTGGAACACAACAATCATACCGGTCACCGTACCCAGCAGACCCATAAGAGGTGCAACGGCAGCGATGATTTTGACGATGTTGACCCAGGCTTCAATTCCCGGACGCTCTTTCAGAATCTGCTCGTTCAGTTTCAGTTCGAGAGTCTCGGTATCGATAGAAGGATTGTCTTCCTGGATTTTTAGTACACGACCCAGAGGATTGTTAGCATTCGCACTATTGGATTTGAGCTGCTTGGTAACCTTGCCGCTAATACCCATAAGGATAATCAGACGCCAGAAAGAGATCAGCATCGCTACCCCAAACAGGCCAGTAATAATGTATCCAACGGTTCCGCCCTGATGCCATTTATCAACCAAGCTTGGCGAGGCAATAATCGCTCGCAAAAATGTACCGCCACGTGACCCGGTAGGATCAATACCAACTCTATTAAAGGGCGCAGTGGAAGTCTGCAGATCAGCGGCACCGCCAACATAGCGCTTAGGCTGGCTCGGCAAAACAATCACACGTCTGTTACCTGGGTCATAGCTCAAGTACTCGCCGTTTGATACCAGATTGTAATTACCGATACGTACTACTTCGCGCTGGGCAACTGCACCGTCAGGTGAAGCTACGCTAGTTGTAAATTTGGTTACATTTCCGCTTTCAATAATCTCATGCATCATCTCTGCCCAGAGACGCTCGATTTCATCGATAGATGGAAGCTCGGTGGTGCTGGACATCTTGGCAATCATAGATTCTAGGAAATCAGTCCGTCCGGGGTACTGGGCGGAAACAACGGAAAGATCCAGAGTTTCACGAGCATCACCGGCAGCACCCGTTAGGTGACCAAACAATTCGCGCAAGGCACCCAAGCGCTCCTCTAATTGATCCTGCTTATCTGCAATAACGAGTTCGTTTGCATTGAACTGTGTCTCAAGCTCATCGGAGCGGCGCTCTTCAGCAGCGCGTGTAGCGTTCTCTTGATCTAACAGGCGCTGTTGACTATTGCGTTCGCGCTCAAAGGCGTCCAGACGCTCACGCATCTCTTGGGATTGCACGAGCTCGCGATCACGAACAAGAGTAAGCAGTTCGGCAGTTGAAGCTGCGGTTTGAGCTTCTTGAGCAAAGACCGACGCAGAACCAGCAAACATCAATCCCAAAACCGTGGGGAGAATTATGCTTTTTGTAAATTGGAAGTTCATCTTCTTACCCCTGTGGTGCTGCTACTGGAAGGCTAAGAATATCGATCGCAGCCTGCTTCTTGGCAATTCGTATGCCTTGGGAGACGGCGTTTTTGTAATCACCGGCGTCAATGGTTTCCCATGAATTAGTTTGGTTGCTCCAAGCTCCGGTGACAGCTTCGTCTAGAGTTTGGTACATCATGGCAACCCGACCAACACGGAAGATGTTGACATCCAACTCAGTGCCGTTGAGCACGATAGTATCGGTATAGGTTTCTATATTAAGACCGTAGTCTGTCTCAATTTTGAAGACTTCAAGAATCTGCCGGAATTTTTCTGCGGAAGTAATATCCGAACGTCCTAGATTGTCTTCCAATCGCGCAATGCTGTCGCGGCGCTCGTCTAAGTGGAAGGGTAGATCAAGTCCGATAAATTGCTTCAGGGACTCAATCATCTCAACCATGACCGGAGCAATTTGCACTCCCATAGTTGAAGCTTCATCAATAGATCGATCCAGATTATTGATTTGGCGGTTTTGGTCGTCTATCTGCAGCTGCAACTGCGCGTTGTAGACCTTAAGACCTTCAACCTGCTTAGCCACTACCTGATATTGATCAAATAATCTGGTGGTAGCATCGTCAATCTGATTGATTTGTTGCTGTGATTGAGCCGCTTGAGGTGGCAGTTGTCGCGCTGCATCAATTGCATCATCAACTGATTGGGCTTGAATGCTGCCGCCATAAAAAACAGCGCAGAGGGTGGGTAGGAAGCATCTAATGAGCTTCAGTCTCGCATTATTCATGATTTCCTCTTAGGGTCTTAATGAATTCGAAAACAGATTGTATAGAGGAGGGGAACAGCGCTGCGATAACCGCGAGAAACTAAGGAAAATTTTAGACAATTCTTCAGATAAATCCGGATCATCGTCGCTTATCCAATAAGAAAACAACTCGTCTTCTTATCCCCACCTTGTATTCATGTTAGCACTAATTTGTGAAGTGTCACCATAGGTATCCACAAGGAAAAGTGCGTATTTCCTGAATTTTTTTCAATTTCTCGTCAACGGCAGGCCGGTTTTGCAAAACTTAACGCTCATCAGACCGAAATTGGCGCCGCAATATGCGGGTGCGGATCGTAGCCCACCAGCTCAAAATCCTCAAAACAAAAACTAAAAATATCCTCTACTTCAGAGTTCATTTTCATGGTTGGCAGAGGACGTGGTTCTCGAGAGAGCTGCTCCTCAGCCTGCTGTATATGATTGGAATAGAGATGCGCGTCACCAAAGGTATGAACAAAGTCGCCCAGTTCCAAATCGCAAACCTGCGCCAGCATCATGGTAAGCAAACTGTATGAGGCAATATTAAAAGGAACCCCTAAAAAAATATCTGCACTTCTTTGATAGAGCTGGCAGGAAAGTTTGCCCTCAGCAACATAGAACTGGAATAAACAATGGCAGGGCGGCAAAGCCTGCAGACCAGCCGCTGCGTTATCTGCCGGTGAAATTGAAGCGTCCGGCAACACTGCCGGATTCCAGGCGCTTACCAGTAGCCGGCGTGAATCGGGATTGCTCTTCAGACTCTGAACCAACTCGGATATTTGGTCTATTGAGCGGCCATCTGATGTTTGCCAGGAGCGCCATTGAGCGCCATAAACGGGCCCCAAGTCACCCTGCCCGGTGGCCCAGTCGTCCCAGATTTTTACACCGTTCTCTTGAAGATAGGCGATATTGGTTTCACCCTTTAAAAACCAAAGCAGTTCATGAATTATCGAACGCAAATGACATTTTTTGGTGGTTACCAAGGGAAACCCCTCTTGCAAATCAAAACGCATTTGGTAACCAAACACGCTGCGCGTTCCGGTACCGGTGCGATCAGATTTATCGGTTCCGCTTTCCATCACGTGGCGCATAAAATCTAAATACTGTTTCAACTAACCTCTCCAGTAGTCTTCTTTTTATAAGCAAAAAATATCAACAATCCACCAATCAGGATCATCGGCAAACACAAGATCTGGCCTCGTGACATCCAGTCGAAGGTTAGATCCTGAAGGTGGGAATCCGGCTCGCGGGCAAATTCAACCAGAAAGCGAAAACTGCCGTATAAAAGCAGGAATAGCCCAGACAATAATCCACTTGCCCGTGGTCTGCGCGCCAACCACATCAGAATCACAAAAATCACTACACCTTCGAGAAATGCTTCATAGAGTTGAGACGGGTGTCGCGGCAGTTCCAATGGGTCTCGTGGAAACACCATGCCCCACCACCCCTGAGTGGGACGGCCCCAAAGCTCGCCGCCTACGAAGTTGGCGATTCGCCCAAGAAACAAACCTATGGGAGCCAAGGGCGCGATAAAGTCACCGATATCCAGAAGCTGGATTTTGTTTCGGTGGGCAAAGATTGCTAGGGCGGCGATAACTCCGAGCAGGCCGCCATGAAAAGCCATACCGCCCTCCCACACTTTAAACAGCCAAAGCGGCTCCTCCAAAAATCGAGAGAATTGATAGAAGAAGACATACCCAAGTCGACCACCCAAGACAACCCCGATGGCTCCGTAAAAAATCAGATCCTCTACCTGAGTAGATTTGACCGGGCTCCAGGATCGTTTGGATTGCCAAAGAGCCAAGCGCCATACACCCACAAAGCTAACCAAATACGCGATGCCATACCAGTGAACCGATAAAGGGCCAATGCTAAAAGCGACGGGGTCAATTTGCGGGTAATTCAGCATATAGGGAGCTTATTGAGCGAAAGTTCGAGCGATAACCAAATGCAGAACCCTAGCATGGCTTTCGGTAATTTTGTTGATTGGATTTACGTCTAGTTGAGATCTTTTTTGGCGAGCGTAGTTAACCTGCGCAACTCGGGATCCTGAACAAAATCAGCCAAACACTGGTGAACCTGTTCGACGTCTGCCAAAGCTAGTACGCGCTTGAGAAGAGGGCGTAGATCTGAGTAATTCATGCTGCGAATTAAAGCTTTTACACGCAGCAAGTTTGATGCACTCATGGAGAGAGAGTCGTAACCCATGGCCACCAGCAATAGCGCACCCAAGGGGTCGCCTGCCAACTCGCCGCAAACTCCAGCCGATATACCCTCCGACTTACAGGCTTTGGCAACGTGATTCATGGCAGCCAGCACCGCCGGATGCATAGCGTCGTATAGGTCAACCACGCGCGGATTATTTCGATCAACCGCCAAAATATATTGGGTTAAATCATTGCTGCCAACTGAGAGGTAATCTACTCGCTTGGCAAACTCCTTGGCGAGAAAGACGGCCGAAGGTACTTCGATCATGGCGCCCAGCTTCGGCATCAAAATCTCATCAAAACCATCTTCTTCGGTAAGCTCGCGATGCGCCCTGCGTACAAGCTTTATCGCCATCTCCAGTTCAGGCACGCCGGAAACCATCGGAAATAAAATAGATAGATTATCGAGTTGATAGGAAGCTTTCATCATCGCCCGCACCTGACCGAGAAATAGCTCGGGATGGTCAAGGGTTATTCGAATGCCGCGCCAACCCAAAAAGGGGTTGTCTTCTTTGATTGGAAAATAGGGCAATGCCTTATCGCCGCCGATATCCAGAGTTCGCATAACCACGGGGCGAGGTGAAAATGCCTCCAACAGCTCCCGGTAAAATTGTCGCTGTTCCTCTTCTGTAGGGAACCGCTGCCGCATAAAAAATGGCACTTCACTGCGAAACAAACCAACCCCTTCTGCCCCGCGCTCAATTGAGGTTCTAACATCGGCCATCAGTCCAGTATTGACCAAGAGCTTGATGCGATGATCATCCAGAGTAACCGCCGGGAACTCCCGCAACTGCTCCAGCTCTGCGTTGAGCTCAACATCTTCTCTGCGCAATTCTTCGAAATAGCGGCGGTGATCATGGGTCGCATTGACGAACATTGAGCCGTTGTGGCCATCAACTATAACCTCCTGACCGCGCAATCTACTTGGCTTCAGCCCCTCTACTCCAACTACCGTTGGAATGCCCATTGCGCGTGCCAAAATGGATAGGTGAGAGTTAACCGAGCCCTGCGCAGAGACTATGCCCGCCAGTTTTTCTGTTGGAATGGTGCCCAGCACATCTGGAGACAAGTCTTCACCAACCAAGATAGTCTGATCCGGAAACTCGATATCCTCGGACTCATGCTCCTGCATATAGCTGAGAACGCGTCGGCCCAAATCCCTAATATCAACTGCTCGCTCTCTAAAATATGGATCTTCCATTGCTTCAAAATGTTTGCAGTGCTGCAGGATCACATCACTCCAGGCAGATTGAGCTGCAGCTCCATCCTTTATTCTTTGCTTTACTTCACGACCAAGATTTTGGTCATCCAGCATTTGCACGTAGGCAGTGAAAAGAAGGCGCTCTTGATCGGTGATATGAGCGCTAAGGCTGTGCTCCAAATTTTTTATATGGATACGGGCCCGAAGCACTGCCTCATTAAACTCTTCCATCTCAACTTTCACGCCCCGAGATTCGGCGGCACTGGTAGCGTAGAGGTCCGCCACCGGGGAGATAACAACAACCTTGCCCATAGCAATGCCCGGCGATCCTGCCAAACCGTGATATTCGATCTCTTGGTCGGCGCCGCCACCACTGGTAATGCGTTTTAATCCGCCAACGGACTCTGCGTGCGCAATCTCGCCAGCAAGTTGTGCTGAAAGAGTTATAAGAAAAGCTTCATCGCTTTCATCAAATTTACGCTTAACTTTCTGCTGAACAACCAGAACGCCTAGCACCCGTCTGTGATGAATAATGGGCACTCCAAGAAAGGAGTTAAATTTTTCTTCACCGGTCTCTGGAATATATTGGAAGGCTGGATGCGCTTCGGCAATTTCGAGGTTAATTGGCTCTTCTCGAGCAGCCACCAAACCTACCAAACCCTCGTTTAAGCCCAGGCTAACTTTGCGCACAGCTTTTCGGCTAAGACCCTTGCTCGCCATCAGCAAAAAGTGTGAATTGTCTTCGTCGTAAAGATAAATTGAACACACACTTACTGACATGCTGTGTTTCACGCGCCGAACAATTACTTCAAGAGCAACCTCGAGATCGGAGGCCTCGGCAACTTGTTGGACGATGGAGCGAAGATCGCTAAGCACGAAATCAGTCTCGCGTTAATCGCACATGAAGAGGAGAAAGTTCAGTCATTGCCTTTCGATAAACATCCTGTTTGAAGCTAACTACTTGATTGACAGGGTACCAATAACTTACCCAGCGCCAATCGCAAAATTCTTCCTTATCACCGCAATCAAAGCGAATCGACTCCGGATCAGATTTAATTTGCAGCAAAAACCACTTCTGCTTTTGCCCAATGCAGGGAGGGTTTTGCCGACGACGAATAAGGTTTTCGGGGATACGATACCTTAGCCAGGATCTAGTTTGACCAAGGAGGGATACATCGGGCTCACCCAATCCAACCTCCTCGTAGAGCTCACGATACATCGCATCAGTTGGACTCTCTCCCCTATCAATACCGCCTTGCGGAAATTGCCAAGAGTCGTTTCTCTGTATGCGCTGACCCCAGAATACTTGGCCAGAACCGTTGGCGAGAATAATGCCAACGTTGGCTCTAAAGCCGTCTGAATCGATCATTTGCGATTCCAGAACTTGTGGGACGAACCGGAAATTGTGCCCTTAGAACGAAGGGCGCGCAATCACTCGGCGATTTCCTCGGCGTAACCTTCGGCGTCTAAGGAGTCATCGAGCTCAATTATATCGTCTGGACGGACACGGAAAAACCAACCGTCAGCATAGGGCGACTCGTTCACCAGCTCTGGCTCGTCCGCCAATATCTCATTGATCTCGATTACTTCACCGCTAACCAGCGAAAATATATCTGAGGCTGCCTTTACCGATTCAACCACGCCTGCTTCCTCGTGAGCGGTAACCTGAGCACCAACTTCAGGCAATTCAATATAAACAACGTCACCCAAACTTTCTTGGGCATAGTCGGTTACGCCAATTGTCACGGTGCCATCGGCGTTCAAGCGAGCCCATTCGTGGCTGGCCAGGTAACGCATGTCTTCAGGTATTTCGCTCATTTAAATGCTCTTTGCTGTTCGTAAAGGTTGGTTCAACAATTTTAATGGACTGACCGGTCTGTATTGCAGACCAATCTTTGGAGTCTAGTTTGTGTTCAATTTTCGCATTTCGCAAGCCCCGGCGACGGCAGATTTATGCGTTATTCGAAAAGTTTCTTGCCTTGGCTAACAAAGGCCGGTTTGACCACCCTGGCATCCAGTCTGCGTCCTCTTATCAATACCCGCACCATTGTCCCTGGCTGAACATTGATGGGGATTCTCGCCAGTGCGATGCTGGCCTCGAGTGTCGGCGAATAGCTGCCGCTGGTAACCAGCCCAGCTCCACTTTCAGTCTCAACTGCACAGCCATCTCGGATAACGCCTTTGCCTTCGAGCACTAGGCCTACCAAATGCTGTCGAATACCTAGCTGCCGTTGCGACTCCAGTGCCGACCTGCCAATAAAATCTCGCCCCTCATTCATCTGAATTGTCCATGAGAGATTCGCTTCCAGAGGGCTGGTGTCCTGATCCATCTCGTGACCCCAGAGGCAATATCCGGCTTCCAGCCGAAGTGTGTCCCGCGCACCTAGACCCGCCGCTGTGGCCCCGTGTTCAATCAGCTCACACCAAAGTCGTTCGATTTTTTCATTTGGGCAAATAATTTCGAAGCCATCCTCTCCGGTGTAGCCGGTACGAGCAATATTGCACTGCTCCAGAGAAGTCATTTGAAACCGCTTTAACTTGCTGGCTTCCGCCCAACCCGATGGCTCCATTTCCGCCAATATTTCAGCGGCTTGCGGCCCTTGCAGAGCCAAAATACCTTTGTCTGGACGGGCAGCAATGCGTACATCAAACTTTTTCGCCTGCTGCTGCATCCAGGCCAGATCTGAATCCTTGTTACCGCAGTTCACCACTAGGCGGTAGCGATCCGTTCGTTGTTTGTAGAGAATCAGATCGTCTATCACGCCGCCAGCTTCATTCAGCAGAAGCGAATACTGACCTGCTCCAACACGATTCAATCGCGCTACATCATTGGCGAGCAGATAACGCAGATAGACTTCAGTATCGACACCGGTGACATCCACCACGCCCATATGGCTGACATCAAAAATTCCGCAGCTATTCCGCACGGCATGGTGTTCTTCAATCTGCGAGCCGTAATTGACGGGCATATCGTAACCGCCAAAATCCACCATGCGAGCGCCCATTTGGCGGTGCACATCGTTAAGTGCTGTTGTTTTTAATTCGGCGGTCAATTCGTTTTCCAAGGTAATGTCGATTGCGATGCCATGATTATATGGCCAAAGTATTTTTCTGTCCGATATGTCATTCGGCCCTTTTGCTCACCATAGAATCATGTTTCTTCCGTACAATATCCACTCCTTAAAATTAGTCGGATTGCCAGTGCCACCACTAATTAAAAATCTTCTCGCTATACGCCCGGCAGCCCATCCTGTCATAGGTCCCTACTGGAGACTGATGCGCTTCGACAGACCGGTGGGCACCCTGTTAGTGCTTTGGCCGACACTTTGGGGGCTGTGGCTGGCAGCCGAAGGCATGCCAGATTTCCACCTTCTTGTTATTTTTATATTGGGCTCAATTACCATGCGAGCTGCAGGATGTGCCATCAATGATTACGCTGACCGCGACTTTGATGCCCATGTCGAGCGCACAAAAAACCGCCCTCTGGCAACCGGAGAGCTTGAGCCCAAACAAGCCTTATATTGTTTTTTTGCTGCTTCAGGCTTTGCCGTTTTCCTGGTATTGCTCACTAACCCGCTGACAATGGCCATGGCCGCAATCGGCGCAATTCTTACTTCGCTCTACCCCTTTCTCAAGCGCTGGACCTACCTTCCGCAAATCTGGTTGGGGCTGGCCATGAACTGGGGGATTGTGATGGCCTATACCGCTCAGAGTGGCCAGCTGACCCCGGGCATTGGTGTATTTTATTGCGCAGCCATCTGCTGGACCGTCGCCTATGACACCTGCTACGCCATGGTCGACCGAGACGACGATATCAAGCTGGGAGTTAAATCTATTGCGATTCTTTTTGGCGAGCAGGACAAAATGATGATTGGTATTCTGCAGGCATTAACGCTCGCTGCTCTCTATATTGGTGGCCAGCGTTTTGAATTTAATTCAATCTACTTTTGGTCGCTGTTGCCTGTTATCGCCCTGTTCGCCTATCAGCAATGGTTGATTCGCGACCGCAGTCGTGCCGGCAGTTTTTCTGCCTTCATTAACAATAAATGGTTAGGCCCTATTGTGCTGATTGCTATCTGGCTCGGACAGATTTAGGTGCCTAGCAAATCCTTGCCAATGCGGGTTGAGTTTGTACCCAGCATCAGTGAGATAGATCCCCCCGACTGGCACAACTTAAATTCCAGCACCGATTCATTAAATTACCCTTTCACTCGCTATGAGTTTTTATCGGCGCTGGAGTCCACCGGTTGCGTTGGCGGTGGTACCGGATGGCTAGCCGAACACGCCTTGATTTACCGCGGTAGTGAGCTTGTCGCCGCGATGCCTAGCTATCTGAAATCCCATTCCTACGGCGAATACGTGTTTGATTGGAGCTGGGCGCAGGCCTATGCGCAGGCCGGATTGGACTACTACCCCAAGTTGATCAGCGCCATCCCCTTTACGCCGGTGCCGGGGCCCAGGCTACTCTGTAATGCAAATGAAAAAGTTGAATCCCTGCTCAAACTTTTGGTTGCAGCAATTCAAGAGAGAGTCGCCAATCACGACTGTTCAGGCTGGCATCTGCTCTTCCCGGATAAACAACTGGCGGATGCTTGTGCTGATCTACCGCTGCTAAAACGAGAGGACGTTCAGTTCCACTGGAACAATCAAAACTACCAGAGCTTTGATGACTTTCTGGCAACTCTGCGCTCCACCAAACGCAAACAACTGCGCAGAGAGCGGCGCATCGTCGCCGATCAGGGCGTGCAAATGCGTCGCTATTCGGGCAGCAATATTACAACCGAGGTGCTGCAAAATTTTTATATCTGTTACTGCCAGACCTATCTTCGACGAAGTGGTCACCGCGGCTACCTAACCCAGAAATTTTTTGAATCTATTCTTGAATCGATGGCAGATCAAATGATGATCGTATTAGCGCTCAAAGATGACCAAGCTATTGCTGCTTCTCTGTTCTTCTTTGACCAAGACAATCTCTATGGCCGTTACTGGGGATGCACAGAGGATGTGGACTGTTTGCATTTCGAAGCTTGCTATTACCAAGGCATTGACTTTGCTATTGAACGAAATCTGAGAAAATTTAATCCCGGCACGCAGGGCGAACACAAATTGGTAAGAGGATTTGAACCAACAAAAACCTTTTCGCTGCATTGGGTGGTAGACCAGAGGTTCCAGAGCGCACTGGCAGATTTTATGCAAAGAGAATCGGAACATAAATCTGAATATCAGGCGGCCGCCAAAGAATGCCTCCCATTTAAACGCAACTAATTGCCCATGCCAGACGAACAAATTTGAATTCTGTCATAGATCTGTCACGCTCCTTTCATAGACTGGGCGGATATTTCAATAGATTTCTTAAAATATGAGCCGAAAAACTGTACTTATTGTCGATGATGAGGCCGCCATTCGTGACATGCTCAAGGTCGCACTAGAGATTGCTGACTTCGATTGTATAGAGGCAAAAAATGCCTATGAAGCTCAGGTCGCAGTTACCGATCACAAACCCGATCTGGTTCTGCTCGATTGGATGATGCCCGAAGTTAGCGGCTTGGAACTCCTGCGACGCTGGCGGCAACATGAAGAAACGGCAAAATTGCCGGTCATAATGCTTACTGCCAAGGCCGAAGAGGAGAACGCTGTACGCGGCTTGGATACCGGTGCTGACGACTATGTCTCAAAGCCATTCTCACCTCGAGAATTGGCATCAAGGATAAAGGCCCTGATTCGTCGAACCCTGCCCGAGACCTCAGATGATTGTATTCAAGCGGCAAACTTGACACTTGATCCGGTCAGTCGACGAGTTGCAATTGGCGAGGAGCGGGTAGCCCTCGGACCAACGGAGTACAGGCTGTTGGAGTTCTTTATGACTCATCCGGATAGAGCATTTACGCGCGAACAACTGCTCAACAAGGTATGGGGTTCAAACGTATATATCGATGAAAGAACTATTGATGTACACATTCGCAGGTTGCGAAAAGCTCTCTCAATTGATGGTTACGAGAACACGATTCAAACCGTTCGTGGATTTGGTTATCGATTTTCTGAGGTGGCTCTGGTTAAATCCGAGGATTGAAATTCTTTCGATCCCTTAAGAGGCTCACCCGCCCCACTTGAAAAGCCAGTTTAAATCCGAGATAAACCTGCTGTTGCTGAGTTTAGCTTTCAGCTTTTTGGCGGGGCTTACCTTCGGCCGTCCCACGCTTGGATTGCTGTGCGGACTAATCGGCTATTTGATCTGGACATTGCATCAAGCGCGCAAGTTAGATAAATGGCTGGCAAAGCCAAACCGCTCCAAAAAACCTGAACTAACTGGAATTTACGCCCATCTGATGGATAGAGTGATTCGGCTACAACGACAGCAGGATCGCGAATCACAACTTTTAAGATCGTCACTGGAGCGCCAAAACCTGCTTATTGAAGAGGTTCGCGACGCGGTAATTCTTATTGACGAGCGAGACCGCATCAAGTGGTTTAATCGGGCAGCGGCATCCCTAATTCATCTCGACCCAGACAAAGATCTTGCCGTGCCAATCATCGGCGCTATTCGCAACGCCGCTTTCCACGCCTACCTAGATGGCGGGGATTACAGCCAGCCAAAGCGTATTTGTCTGGATGAAAGCAGTAAGAGCTGGCTAGAAATCTCTGTGACAGACTACGATATCCACGAAAAACTGTTGGTTATCCGGGACGCCTCCGCCGTGCAGGAGCTCGAAGATATGCGCAGAGACTTTATTGCCAATCTCTCACACGAATTAAGAACACCCGTTACCGTCTTGGTTGGCTATCTGGAAACTTTAGAATTACAGGATCCGGAGAATCCAGCGACCAGCCGCATTCATAAGGAAATGGAGAAACAGTGTGAACGCATCTCGGCACTGCTTAAAGATCTGCTAACACTTTCGCGTCTGGAAGCATGGGATGCCAAGCAACCCTCAACCGCGATCAATATTAGTCCGCTGCTCGAACAGATCGCGAACGAAGCTCCGGGGTTAAAAGAGTTCGACAACCACGTACTAACCTTGAAAATACAGCCCGATATCCGGGTTATGGGCAGTAGTTCCGACATGCTCAGCGCCTTTTCCAACTTGGTCTACAACGCTGTGCGTCACACGCCTCCGGGAACCGAAATCATTATTCGCGCCAAATCAAAAGGTGGTGTAGCACGGGTAGAAATAATTGATCGCGGACTGGGCATCGAGCGTCATCACCTGCATCGCTTGACCGAACGCTTTTACCGCATCGAATCAAGCCGAAACTCAGAGACTGGTGGAACCGGGCTAGGCCTCGCTATTGTCAAACACGCCCTAGGTCGCAGCGGCGGTAAACTCAAGATTGAAAGCACACTAGGTAAGGGAAGTTCCTTCCGTTGCTTACTGCCACTCGCTCCGGAAGAGAACAAAAAGGATCAAGCAGACGCAGAAGCCGAACTGCTCGAATAGAAAAGCTGCTAATAGAGGTAGGGAATAAAGCGCTTGGTTTTCATACTGTAGCGCTCGTAATCACCGGACCTTTTAATTAGGGAGCGCTCTTCCAGCCGGGCTTTTCTATCCAATAGAAATACCAAAGCTATCAGCGCCAATAGGCTCAACCAACACAGATTCATCAAGAATATGCCGGTCAGCGCAATCAAGAGTGCCAGGTACATTGGATGCCTCAAATGTTTATAGGGTCCGTCAAAGCAAAGCAAAGCACCGCGTTTGGATTTGTGATTTATATTGAAATTGTCGGGTCGATTTGTCGCCAAGGTCCAGGCCCCCAACATGAGCCCCACAGCCAGCAGCAATGCTCCGTGGCTATTAAACTGAGGCAATGATCCACATCCGGCCAACACCACAACGATTAAGAAAAATTGTATATAGACAATTACTTGTGCCCTTGCAAACGGCTTTTTCATCGATGGTCTTGGTTTTACCTAGAAGCTGCGAGGCGGAAATCTTAGCCGGAAACGCTATGATGTCCAAATGCTCTCTTCGTCTAATACAAAAGCTGGGGATTCTGGTTCTGAATCGGGTTGGTCCTGGCTATCAGAACTAAAGGTTGTGAATCATTTTGCCGCACTTGGCGAAGAATATTTCTCAAGAGTTCAACCTCAGCCGCTGACAAACCCAAAACTGGTTGATATCAATCCTGAAGTAGCTCGGTTACTCGACCTTGACCCGACAAAACTGGGCGAAAATTTACTGGCAATGCTGAACGGCGAACAACTACCGCCAAGTTTTGAGCCTATTTCCATGCTCTACGCGGGTCACCAATTTGGCGTTTGGGTGCCTCAACTGGGAGACGGACGCGCCATGATATTGGCGCAGATAGAAAATTCCGCTGGCGAACTCTGGGAGTTACAGCTCAAGGGCAGCGGAGCTACTCCTTACTCTCGTTCGGCCGACGGCCGAGCAGTACTTCGTTCCACTATTCGCGAGTATTTGTGTAGTGAAGCTATGCAGGCATTGGGCATCCCAACTACGCGCGCCCTCGGTCTTATAGATTCTGATACGCCGGTCTATCGGGAAGAAGTGGAAACAGGAGCTATCCTGATGCGCATGGCTCCTAGCCATATTCGCTTTGGCAACTTCGAAGTTTTTGCTTCGCGCAATCAAGAGGACGAGGTACAAAAACTTGCGGATTTGGTTTTAAAACATCATCGCCCGGAGCTACTTAAGCTTGAGAATCCCTACCTCGAGCTATACCGAGATGTGATTCAGCGCACGGCAGAGTTAATTGCCCTATGGCAGTCAGTAGGCTTTTCTCATGGCGTCATGAATACCGACAATATGTCGATTTTGGGTTTAACCATAGATTACGGGCCCTTCGGGTTTATGGAATCCTACAATCCGGCCTATATATGTAATCACTCGGACCACTCTGGGCGATACGCCTTTAATCAGCAAGCGGACGTTGCCTGGTGGAACCTTGCCGCCTTGGGCAATAGCCTGCTGTCACTACTTGATTTGGAGCAAGCCAAGGAAGCGGTTCAGGAATTTAAATCGATATACCAAGCTGCACTGATTGAACGGCATATGCAGAAACTTGGGTTAAATGCCCTTCAAGATGGCGACGGCAAACTCATTGAAGACTGGCTCAATCTTCTGCAGCAACAGAGTGTAGATTTTACCAATGCCTTTCGCGCGCTTAGTCATTTTTCCACCGAGTCAGAAAAACCGGAGGGGCTGCTGGGACTCTTTACCCACTCCGGAGATTTTAAGCGCTGGTTGGAGAGGTATCGCGCCCGACTGGCTGAACAATCGACAACAGACCAGCAACGGCAACAACAAATGCTGGCGGTCAATCCAAAATACATTCTGCGCAACTACCTGGCAGAAAATGCCATTGCCAGAGCAAAACAGGGGGACTACTCAGAGGTTATTAAACTTCGAGAAATTCTTAGTAAACCCCATGAGGAACAACCGCAAAACGAGATATATGCGGATTCCGCCCCGGCATGGGCAAGCGGAATTTCAATAAGCTGTTCATCCTAACTCCCACTTTTTCGATCAATGATCAATAGGACGGCCATATGAACTACAAATTTGCTGGGCAAAAGATCCTGCAAGAAGATGGTGTGGAGGAGTCCACCATGATGGGCACTGCCTGCCTTAGATACAAAGGCGACTTTATGGCAATGTTCTTCGACAAAGAAGACGCTCTTATTGTCAAAGTTTCGCCTCAGCGGGTAAACGATTTGATCGCCGAAGGAACCGGCCGCGAGTTTAATTTCACTAAAAAAAGATTTAAAGAGTGGGTGCTTATTGACTCGGAATTTGAGGCTGACTACAGCTCATACCTATATGAGTCCCTCGACTATTTGAAAGGCAAGAATAAAAGCAAGGCCAAAAAGTAGTCCTCACAAAAAGTAGCTCTCAATTGGCAGCGCGGGGAAGCTCGATAATAAAAGCGACACCAGACTTGTCCGGCAAATTACGCGCCTCGATTTTGCCACCGTGAAAATCTACGATTCGTCGAACAACAAACAAACCCAAACCCAAATGGGTTTTTTCGCTCTTTGCGGAGCGCACAGATACCAGCGAATCAAATAGACTATCCGCCATGCCTTGCGGCAGAACCGGGCCGTCGTTGGCAACGCTCAAGCGCAAAAACTTGGGCTGAGCAGACAAAGAAATTTCAATCTCGCCTGTGCAAAAATCCGCTGCGTTATCCACTAACTTATCCATCATCTGGGCAAAGAGGTCTGCTGATCCCCCTATGGATGCTTCGGTTGCCCCCTGCTCGAGTGCAAATCGAATGGGCGTTGCAGGATAGAGATCGGCATAAGCCTGAACTAAATCCGTCAGCACGGCAGCGGGCACAAAGTCACCGCGTTCAGCACTCTCGATAGCGGATTCAATCGCAGTAGACTGGCTCATCGCAGACAAAATACTGGAAAGGCGCTCGATACCCTCGCCGGCCCGCTGCAGATATACCCGCTGCTCTTCGGCATCGGCGGCCTGCTCGAGATTATCTAGTGACGAACTTACGATGGCCAAGGGTGTGCGAATTTCGTGGGAGAGTTTGCCTGAGAGGGATTGCAAATACTGAGTGTATCCATCAACCCGTTTCACCATCTCTGCATACTGCCGGCTCAATTCGCCTAACTCGTCTCTAGAGCGAGACGCTCTGAATTCCCTATTGTTTCCGCGCCCAATGCGTCCATCCTGTACCAATTGCGAAGTTGCCCGGCTCAACCGGCGGATGCGTCCGGCCAACCAAAACGCATAGGCCATTAAGCCGAAGCTGGTGATTGCAAAAGCCGATCCGGTATACCAAAGCAATCGAGTCAGGGCAGCGCTATTTATGTCGCTGAGTGTGCGCGCAGGCTCATCAGAAACCAAGGTTGCCACGCGAATGCCGCCAACCTCTATGGGTACTGTTGCCCGCGCGATACGGCTGTTTTTGTGCCGGTACCAATTTACCGCAGCTGTAGTAACTGGCAGTGAAGCATCTAGTGCTAGAAAACCCTCATCGCTAGGTTCACTTAAATCACCGAGAAAATCTTGCGCGCTTAGCCTCTCGTAGAGACCGGTAAGCCAGGTCTGAGGTTCAGCATTTCCTAATTGATCTCCCGCTGCATGACTGACCGCTATGGAGCCGCTATTGCTAAGCAAATAGATTGACTCTCCCCTAGCGCTAGCACTGCGATTTTCGATGACCGTTTTGAGGGTATCGAGCGTCTCAATATATTTTAGTGGCCGACCTTCCGGGCTCAATCCAAGCGAAGCAACATTGCGACTGCCATTGTCTACGATCTCCAAGCCCAGACGGCTTGGTGCAAGATAGGCTGGCACACGTATTTCAATTCGATAGCCCCGCTCAGTTTCTCGCCAAAAAGCATTTAGCGTGTAATCAGCCAAGGGCTGGCCTAATTCATCCACAGAGACCGCCCAAAGCGCTCCGGGATTTTCTGTGCGCAACCAATAGCGCTGGGAATCGGTATGTACTACTAAGTGGTCTCCAAGCGCCATTTGCGCGGAATTTTCACGATGGTATTGAAGATCTGCATCCTCAACTTGAAGGCATAGGTACAGATCCGGTTCGACTCTGCCAGCGAGAAACTCCACCGACAGAATATTGTCGAGCCAGAGAAGTGGTACACCAGCGTCTTGTAAAAACCAATCATCACACTGGCCGTCAAGAATGGGGCGATTGGCAAGATCTTGAAAATTTATACTGCCGATTTCTGGCGGCGGTAAAAGCGCTGCAAGATTTTGCGGTGCATTTTGCAGCTGATAAGCCAGAGCTAAGGTTCTATCGAGAAGTGCTTCAGCTTGGGTCTGTAGCAACTGGGCGTCCATCTGCCGCACATACTGCAAACCTGCCAAAGGCAGGGACAGGGTCAACAGGCTGACCATAAAAAGTTGGCGGCTTAACTTCATAATTAGCGCTTCAAGACAAAGGCTTCATAACGGGCGCTTTAATTCCGGATGTCGCTTTGACGCGACTCTCTATTATTCAGGCTTGGCTCCTCAATCTTCTGGTACGCGACTATTCTTTCGGATTATTCGCCGGGGTTCCAACGATATCCCATTCCGTAAGCCGTCTCTATCGCGTCAAACTCGAGATCGATGGACTGAAACTTTTTTCGCAACCTTTTTATATGAGAGGTGATGGTATTGTCATCAAGCACAACGTTCGCTGCATCCATCAATTGTTGGCGGTTCTTTACATGACCTGGGGACTTGGCGAGAGCGTGTAAAATCCAAAATTCAGTGACCGTGATATCGAGGGGCTGCTGCTTCCATTTCGCGCGCATGCGATCCAGATTTATCTGCAATTCACCACGCTGCAACTCTTCATCTTTTGCATCACGATCAGAAAGCGCGTCCACTCTGCGAAATAGCGCAACTATGCGCGCCAACATATGAACTTGGCTAATATCCTTGGTGAGATAGTCATCGGCTCCCAAGCGTAAACCCGAAATTACATCGAATTCCGAATCCCGCGCTGTCAGAAAGATAATGGGCAACTCCGGCGCCATGGTGCGTAGCTGCCGACAAAGATCGAAACCTCCCTCAACTTCATCCGCCAGACCCACATCAATAATTGCCAGATCCGGCAAACGCGCCTCAAAGGAAGCTAGAGCGTCCTTGCGATTTTCATAGACTCTAACGCGGTAACCCTGCCGACGCAGCGCTTCCGAATAGTTGGCCGCAATAGCGGGTTCATCTTCAACTATGGCAATTTCGCGGTTCACCCTCTGCTCCAATCAAATATTAGGGATTGCCATTCTAGCTCTAGCCCCCACCTATAGCACTGGCGGCGTCCCACTCGCCACAATTGATCATATTTGGGCAGTGCTCCTGCACAAACCAGAACAAGAATTCCAACCTAATAGCATGCAATGTAATCACTGCCGCTAAAGAGTAACTCCTATGCCTTTTAAGAAAACCCGGGTTCCAAAATACTTGATTATGGAAGACTCCAATCCGCCAACTACCAATCGCTGGGTAAGTTGGGTAATTCTTGTTTTTCTATTGGCGACTCTGGCGGCATTTACGCTTATATAGTCGCTCAGCTGCTCTGCCCACCGCCCTTTTGTGAAAGTTAAGTGACATCTATTACTCAAATATTTCGCATTACTGCAAAATAAATGTCACATATTTTTAATGTTTTCATATAACTGAAATATTTGTTTCATAGAGTTGCGTCCAGATTAAATTGATTATTAAAAATTGGAGCAAACATGACGCCTGTCAAAATATTACTCGTAATCCTAGCCAGTGCTCTGAGCACGCTAGCGATGGCACAATCAGTCCTCACCGAAGGTAACGATTTGGTTATCAATGCCAACGGCCCTCTTTCGGTCGAGACAGCTAACGGCGATTACTCCATAAAACTTGGCGGACGCATTCACTGGGATTACAACCGCGCCGAGCAAAATGATGTTGTTGACGAAGATGCTTTCGACATCCGCAGAGCCAGATTGTATATATCGGGCGACATCCAGGATTGGGGCTACAAGCTTCAATTCAACGTGGGCAACGGCAACGGCGGAACACCAGAAGATGTGTACATTCGATATAACGGTCTAAGCAACGGCATGCGGGTCACCGTCGGCCGGCAAAAAGAACCCTTCGGTCTGAATCAGCTCAACAGCTCAAATGACATTGTTTTTCTTGAGCGGTCCGCTAGCGATGAAGCTTACGCTCCAGCCCGAAGCGATGGCGTTCAGCTAGACCTCAGATCAGGCAATACCGTTTACGCCTTAGGTGTATTTGAAGACGACGCTGATACCAGCACATTCGCACTGACTGGCCGGGTTGCCAGCGCTGTGGTGAGAGAAGACGATTTACTTGTACATTTAGGCTTGGCTCACACCGCCCGTGGAGCTGATATTAGTTCTAGCGCATTTGAAGCGGCACTTGTTTCTGGATCGCTGCACCTGCAGGGCGAGTACTATTCCTCAGATAACGCCGGTACCGATCTGAACAGCCACTACCTGCAGGCAGGCTGGTTTCTGACAGGAGACAGTCGACCCTATTCAAACGGGACTTTTGGTCGGGTAAAACCTAATCAATCTTCAGGAGCATGGGAAATCGCGGTTCGCTACGAATCTGGTGACGGTAATTATGCTGATATCGAACTCGGTAATACCGACGCCACTTCAGTTGGTGTTGCGGTGAACTGGTACATCAATGATTTCAGTCGTTTTGGAATAGATTACACCACTGGCGAAGACAACAACTCCAATGACACCGGCAGCGAGATTCGCGCTCGTCTGCAAGTCGCCCTATAGGGAGGATTAGCTCAGCCCTATCGAGTCAAATGGGGAATCAAATTGGGAGTTAATAGCTAAAAGTTAAAAGGAGCCTGTCGGCTCCTTTTTCTTTTGTAGCTAGTTAACCTCAAGAATCTGGCACTTTAAGTGCAGTTTGGATTTCAGGGTATTGCTAACAAAACAGGTCTGCTCGGCCCGCTCCAGCAGGCGCTTTGCCTTCTCCTGATCAACGCCGGGGGGCACCCTCAAGGTGGCCGTGCTCTCCACGTCGGTGAACCAGACCGATCGCTCCGGTTTATCCAGAGTTCCAGCTGAAACACACTCAAGACTTATCCACTCCAGATTTGAAGCTCTCGCAATGGCTCGGAACGAAAGAATAAAGCAGCTGCTGACTGCAGACATAAGCAGAACTTCGGGGCTCCACTGGTGTTCCGGCCCTCCGAACTCGGGTGGTGGAGCCACTTCGATAGCCTCTATGCCTGAAGTAGCGATAGAGACAAGAGAAGTTGAGCTAGAGGAAGCGGTTGCCACATACTGATGGGGGAAAGATTGCACAGCAAAGTACTCGATAGTTCAGAGCTGCCAGTATGCGGCTAGAGTTGAACTGATTTCTTGATCTAAATTGACTCGAATTCGTTCTCTTACTCTCTAGCTAGAACTACTGAACCAGAGACGCGGCCTTGATCTGGGCGAAAACCCGCCTATCCGGTTCCAAGCCCAGTTTTGCGCAAGACAGGCTGGAAACACGTGCCGCTAATAACGTGCCTCCCGCCTCTAATCGAACCAATTTTTGTGAGGGGTGATCGCAGTCTTCCAGCGCCAGAACCTCGGACTCGAAGATATTCAGAATGCTGGAATCCTCAGCCCGCTCAAGGTTTAGACTGATATCCTTGGCGGCCAATCGCAATCTCACTTTTTGTCCAATCTCAATATCTATACAAGGCATTCGAATCAGCAACCCGCCAGCCTGAACTTCCGTTAGATGGTGCTCTGAACGCTGCACAACTACTTCTCCTTCCAGCAAAGTAAATACCTCTCCCGCGCTATCTTCTAATAGGCTCTGCTCTTCGAGAATCCGCATCAAAGGACCGCTCGCTGTCACCCTCCCCCTGTCCATCAATACTAGGTGATCCGCCAATCGAACCACCTCATCCAGCGCATGGCTGACATATAAAATCGGCATTGCCAAATTTTTATGTAGCCGGTCAAGATAGGGCAGGATTTCTTTTTTTCGAGTCTCATCTAAAGAGGCCAGTGGTTCGTCCATCAGCAACAGTTTGGGACTTGCCAATAGCGCTCGACCAATGGCAACACGCTGTTGTTCCCCACCTGACAAATCCTGAACTCGCCGCTGCAATAGATATCGGAGATCGAGCAGATCACAGATTTCATCAAAATTGATCGCATCGGAGTTAGCCGCGCTGCGTTTGAATCCGTATTGCAGATTTTCCAACACATTCAGATGTGCAAACAGGCTGGGTTCCTGAAACACGTAACCCACTCCTCGCTGGTGCACAGGCAGATCAGTATCCGCTCCGCTCCAAATTTCTCCACTGACGGAGACAGTCCCCCGATCAATATCCTGCAGTCCTGCGATAGCTCGCAGCAAGGTTGTCTTGCCACAGCCAGAGGGGCCAAATATCGCCGTAACACCGAGAGCAGGTGTTTTGAACTGAGCATCCAACTGAAAGGAACCCAGATCGGCCTGCACAGAAACATCAATGTCCATGCGCTTTCTCTCTAACGCCCATGGGCTTTACCAAATCAAAACGGCGGTTGATGCTGTAGACAAATACGAGCAGCACAAAAGAAAGTACTAAAAGACCACCAGACAACCAGTGGGCCTGACCATATTCGAGCGCCGCCACATGATCGTATATCGCTATTGAGAGCACCTGGGTCTTGCCGGGAATATTGCCGCCTATCATCAAGACCACACCAAATTCTCCCAATGTGTGAGCAAAACCCAGCACGGCGCCGGTGATATAACCGCGTCGAGCCAATGGCAAAACTATTGAGACAAAAAGATCGCGCCCACTGGCGCCCAGAGTTCGCGCAACCTCAATAGGTCGAGTGCCCATCTCCACAAAGGCGTGGTGGAGTGGTTGTACAACGAAGGGCAGTGAATAGATCACCGATCCGATGACCAATCCGGCAAAACTAAAACTCAGTGCTGGCAAACCCAAAGTACCGAGAGTCGCGCCGATTGCTCCCTGCGGACTAAATGCAATAAGCAGGTAAAACCCCAGAACCGTCGGCGGCAAAACCAAGGGCAACGCAACTAGCGCTTCAATAGCCACCTTCGCTTTACTAGTGGTGCGAGCCAACCACCACGCCAAAGGTGTGCCCAGCAATAGCAATATAAGCGTGGAGATACCGGCTAATTTTAGAGTCAGCCATAGCGCAATCAAATCGGGATTATTCAAGAGCATATCCGGCGGAAAGGATAATCTGACGAGCCTTTGCACCCTGTAAAAACTTCATAAATTCCCGTGCGGATTCTTTGTTCTTTATCAAAACGGCCTGCTGTCGAATGGGTCGATAATTACTCTGTTCAATATGCCAGTAGTGCCCACTCTTCTGCTCGGGCAAACTTAAAACCTGAGCCAGTGAAACCAGACCCATCTGTGCCGAGCCACTCTGCACAAATTGAAGAGTCTGGGCAACATTCTTCCCCATTACGATTTTGGGAGCCGCCTGCATTGCTAGCCCATAAGACTCCAAAAAATCCAGAGCCGCAACACCATAGGGAGCAAACCTCGGATTAGCGATTGCCAGATGCCGGTATGTATTGCCCTGACTCAAGCTTTCAGGGCTGGGCTCGAAATTCGAAGACCAAAGCACCAGCAGACCTAGCGCATAGGTAAAGCGGGAACCGGCAACGGCCAAACCAGATTCTTCCAGTAGCAGAGGCCGACCTTCATCCGCGGAGAGAAAAATATCGTAGGGTGCGCCATTCACTATCTGGGCGTAGTGATGACCAGTGGACCCAATAGCTAGAGTGAGGCTATGACCGGTTTCCTGTTCAAATTGATCGGCGATCTTTGCTGCGGTAACGGAGAAATTGGACGCCACCGCCACCAAAACCTCCTCTGCAATGCTGTTCGCCGTTGGCAACAGCAGTACACAAATGCATATAAGAAAGTGGTGTTTAGCTTTTGGCGAGATCATCGCCAAATAGTTATGGATAAGCGATCAAATGGCAAGAAATGGATCGGCAGCCACAATAAACTCGGAATAAGCTTCGACTACGCAATCCACAAAATCCATTCCGATTTGTCAAAAAAAAGCACCCGAAGGTGCCCGAATATACTCGGAGAGAAATTTTTAACGCAATGAATCGACGTAGAGGGCTACATCCCGAATTTGCTCGTCGCTGAGAATACCCTCCCATACTGGCGATTGACCCTCTCGGCCCTTGGCAATGACGTCATATACAGTGGCGTAGTCGTGTCCATACAGAGAAACATCATCCAATAGACTCGGCGCTCCATACCATTCAACCTGGCCGGCAAAATCATATCCATGGCACTCACTGCACGTCAGCAAGGCTTCATCCTCAGCGCGGGCTACCGCATCAGCCGGCACATCTTCGCCGCGTAAATGACCAACGTAATAGCTAAGGTCGGAGAGCATCTGCTCATCGTATCCACCGGAATTTATCGCCAAATCATAGCCGGGCATCTGCGAGAAGCGCGCTTTTTCGTGGCCGGATCGAATTCCGTATTTGATGACATAGGCCATCGCTGCTGGGTCATTGCCCCAAAGCGTCTCAGCATCAACAAGGTTTGGCACACCGACCATGCCGGTCGCGTCTGCGCCATGACAGGCGAGGCAATATGTTGCAAAGAGGTTCTTACCATTCTGCAGGCTTTCGGCCTGCACTTGGTCAAATCCCAAATCCAGATTTTCCCATTCCCACTGCGCCATGCCCTTGCTGCATACAAGAACCAGTGTCAGAAGGTAGGGTCGCCACATATTTCCACTCATGGGTTAGCCCCCAAAACGGATTTGTCAGCCTGCATTCTGAAGCCAATGCAAACGGCCTTCTATGATATGCATCAAGACAACAAAAAAGACCGGAGCAAGCTCCGGTCTAGAATTAGAAATCTTGGGCAAAGCCTGCAAGTTGAATTTTCAGTTCAGTTGCCGGCAGCTCAACACCAAATTAGCGGTTTTGCGCTAGTTCCGACCCGGCTTGTTGAAAAACCTCGATATTGACGCGGCGATCTCTCGCATAGGCTTCGTAATCACCCATGCTCGCTTCGGATTCGGCCGCTCCGTGGTAATAAACTTGCACTCGTTCTTTGTCTATGCCTTTTTCATACAGCGCATTGGCTACCGACAGGGCGCGAAACTTGGCCAATACATTGTTGTACTCATCTGATCCGCGTGGATCAGCGTGACCGTCAAGACGCACACTCATCTTGGGATTGCGCTGCAGATAGCCAACCAACATATCGATTCGGGCCCGATCTTGATCTTGCAGGCTGTCTTCACCGGTGCGAAACAGCATCTGAAACTCCAATCGCGTTTGATCATTTGCCGCGACCAGAGCTTGTAGCTCTGACTCAAGATAAGTTACTTGAGCGCTTTCACGATTGAGCTGCGACTCCAGCGCAACCAACTCAGCGCTGGCCGTGTTTAGTGCATGCTCTGTGCCGGGCAGCGCGTCTGCTTTTTCGAACTGCTCACCCAAATAGACGCCGCCCAAGGCACCCAAAATAAAGCCCACTGGACCGCCGGCTGCAAGCCCCGCGATAGCACCACCATTAAAGGCTAGGCCTTGTTTCAGCTCGGTGGGGACAGCATCGGCAAAGCTGTTTACGCTTATAAGCGATGTTGCGGTCAGTGCCAGTATGGCTACGATGTGGCTAATTGTTTTCATCTGATATTCCTCGTCTCTGTAAATTTGTTTGCCAGGCGTTTCTGCCTTGGCGTTGACGACATTTAAGAGAAACAATCGGCCATCAAAGAGTGGAATTCAGCCTTTGCGACGAACAAAAGTGATGAAATATGACAAGGAGAAATAAAGCTTTGAAGTAAAACGAAGCGCCTACAGCTCAAAAGAGGAGCCCTCAGCTGGAAAAAAGCCCTCAGCCAAAAAAGAGCCCTCAGCTAGAAAAAGAGCAGCTTAATAATAAAGACAACTAAAACAGCGTTAAGTACGCGAGTGATCAATTTCTCCCCCTTGTTGACCGCCATATTGGCACCAATCCAACCGCCGATGGCATTGCCCAGAGCTAGACACAGGCCGGCTACCCAAAGCACCTCAACCTTCGCGACATATATGCTTAGGGCAACGATGGTATAGCACATCACTATGAAGACCTTGTGCATATTGACCCGCACCAGATCCAGCCCCATCACGCGATGCAGTATCGGCATCAAGATAAAACCCACGCCAATCTGAATAAAACCGCCCCAGAACCCTGCTCCGACCATGCAAATATGTCCCAGTACCAGTCGTCGAGTGGTTACTGTGCCAAGGTCGGCAGACTTCTTTTTGGGCATAGACATAATTACCATCACGGCAATCATCACCAACGCCAAAATTCGGTTGAACCATTCGCCGGATAGCTGAGTTCCAATCAGAGCACCGGCTATGGCACCCGGAATTGCCGCAGCGGCCAAGCTGAGGCTGAGTTTAAAATCGGAAAACCCCCGGCTAAAGAAGGTCGCTATTGCGGTGATATTTTGCGCCAGAATGGCTATGCGATTGGTGCCGTTGGCGACCGGTCCCGGCATACCCATAAACACCATTATCGGCATCGTTAGCAGCGAGCCGCCGCCGGCGAGAACATTCAACCAACCGGCAAATACACCAACAAAGGTAAGCAGCGGGAAGTACCAAAATTCCATTAGGTCGTCGCTAGCTGAATATTGGTGTTACTGGGCGTCACGTAAAAAAGTCGGTTTGCCCGGCTTGGATTCGGTTTCACTATATGTGTAGCCGTCCAAATTAAAGTTACGCAGCAGCGCCGGGTCTTCAATTCGATTCTGAATCACCCATCTGCTCATCGTGCCTCTAGCCTTCTTGGCGAAAAAACTGATGATTTTGTACTGTCCCGATTTGTAGTCTTTAAAAACTGGTGAGATCACTTCGCTGCTGATGAGCTTGGGTTTAACCGCGGAGAAGTATTCATTGGAAGCCAGATTTAGCAGCACCTGAGACTTGGTTTTTTTGAGCTGCTTGTTCAAAGCCTGGGTAATCTGCTCGCCCCAAAAGTCGTAGAGGTTATTTCCTCGCTCTGTCGGTAGCTTTGTGCCCATCTCCAATCGATAGGGCTGCATCAAGTCCAGCGGCCGCAGCAATCCATAGAGGCCCGACAGAATGCGCAAATGCTCCTGTGCGTAGTCGAGATCTTTTTGGCTAAAGGTTTCCGCTTGCAGACCTATATAGACGTCACCTTTAAAGGCCAACACAGCTGGACGAGAGTTTTTACGAGTGACGCGAGGACGCCAGGATAAATAGCGCCCAAAATTCAGATCCGCCAGTTTGTCGCTAATGCCCATCAACTCACCCACCTCAGGCGGTGATAATTCTTGCAACTGCTCTATCAACAGCTGACTTTGATCCATAAATTGCGGACGTGTACCGCTCTCTGTGGTCAGACTTGATTCGTAATCGAGAGATTTAGCCGGTGAAACGACAATTAACATTCTATTTGCACTTTGGATAGTAGATGGATGGCGGCTATTATAGAGAGGATTGCCCAAGTAGTCCGGTGAGGAATTTTAATGAAATCAATAGGTAATTTAAAAGCCTGGTTTGTCGCCCTAATAGCGGCCGCGGCCGCCGCATGTACCGTAAACCCGGTTACCGGCGAGCGCGAGCTTTCCATCATTTCGCCGGACCAAGCCGTAGAAATGGGCATCCAACAATATGATCCTGGCAAGCAATCTCAGGGCGGAGTCTACTACCTCGACAATGATTTAAACGACTATGTGACCCAGGTTGGCAATAGGCTGGCATCGGCTTCAGAAGCCTACTACCTGCCCTATGAATTTGTTGTACTTAACAACGGTGTACCCAATGCATGGGCGCTGCCCGGTGGGAAAATTGCGGTGAACCGTGGTTTGCTGACCGAGCTAGAAGACGAGGCCCAACTCGCAGCCGTGCTGGGCCACGAAGTTGTGCACGCCGCCGCCAATCACGGCGCCAGCCAGATGTCGCGCTCCACCCTGCTTAATATTGGTCTCATGGCTGGGGGAATGCTGACTCAGGATTCGCAATACAGCGACCTGATCTCCATCGGATCGCAGATCGGCAGTGCTGCATGGATGGCCAGTTACGGACGCAACGACGAACTTGAAGCAGACGAACACGGCATGCGCTATATGTCGATAGTAGGTTATGACCCTCAAGCTGCGGTTGAGCTACAGGAAACCTTTGTACGTCTGTCCGAAGGAAGATCCAGTGACTTTATTAGCGGTCTATTTGCCAGCCACCCTCCTTCGCAGCAAAGAGTTGATGCCAACATAGCCCATGCAGCTAATTTGCCCGCCGGCGGTAATCGCAATAGCGAGGAATACCAACGGGCAATTGCACAGATTCTTGTAGATCAACCAGCCTACGATGCACAGGACAATGCTGTTGAGGCGCTAAATGACAAAGATCCCGATCTGGCGCTCGAGTATCTCGATGAAGCGGTTCGCTTGCAGCCAAATGAAGGTCAATTTTGGGAATTGCGCGGACACGCATGGCAAATGAAAGACAATCTCAGCAATGCCGAAACCGCTTTTGGCACTGCCATCGACAAAAACCCCGAATATTTTCAGCACTGGTTAGTGCGCGGGCTGTTGCGGAAGGACATGGGCAAAAATCAACTCGCACAGAGTGATTTGGAGCGCGCTGAAGCGCTACTCCCCACCAGCAGCAGCTCATATGCTTTGGGTGAACTGGCTGAAGCACGTAACGACATGGATAGCGCAATGAGCTACTTCTCTGCCGCCGCCAGCGGTGGCGGCACAGTAGGGCAGCTGGCCACTGCCAAAATCGTTCGCTACGAACTACCCACCAATCCAAGCAAATATATAGCCAGCGGTCTCTCTGTTGATGGCGCCGGTCGTATTCTGGTTTTGGTCAGAAACGATTCTGGAGTGGCCATAACCAATGTCAAAGTTCGATTGGTACAGACAAGTGATGGACTCTATCGAGATTTTGACATCGCCGGCACGCTGGAGCCCAATCAGCAGGGGGCTCAAAATACCGGCATTGTGGCTGATCCCGAGCTTTTCCAAGTTCTGGTGATCGCCGCTAATGCCGGCTAAAACAAAAGGTCACGCTATGGATACGGTTGCACAATCAGTCTATGACTATTGGTTTGGAACCAAGGGCCTGTCATTGGAGGCTGTGAAAGCCCGAGGCTCGCTCTGGTGGCAGGGCTCTGCCGACATTGACTACGATATCGAACGCCGTTTCGGAAAGCTGGTCGAGGTAGCGGCCCATGAAAATCTCAATCATTGGCTGGCTGAGCCGCGCTCTGCCCTTGCCCTCATTATTCTCAATGATCAATTTCCGCGGAATCTTTACCGCGGCTCTGGAAAGGCCTTCAGCCATGATCATTTGGCGTTGCAGTACGCGCGCCAGCTGGTGCAATCAGAGGGATTTGAACAGCTCGAACCAGTAGAAAAGACCTTTTCGCTGATGCCCTTTGAGCACAGTGAAAATTTGCAGGATCAGGAATTTAGCGTGGCGCAGTTTACAAATTTGATTGAATCAGTAGACGACCAATGGCGCGAAAGCATGAAGTTCTATCACCAATATGCAGTGGATCATATGGAAATTATCCGCCAATTCGGACGCTTCCCCCACAGAAATCAGCTGCTTGGGCGAGACTCAACAGCCGAAGAAATTGCCTATCTCGAAGACGGAGGCCGCAGGTTCGGCCAATGACACTTGGGCGAGGACTGTTATCCGCCGCTTTTGCGAATTTGCTTCTTAATTTCTTTCAATGTGCTGTGGCGAACGTCCACACCTTTGACGGTATAGATCAGATGCTCGGCCATGTTCTCAACGTGGTCACCGATGCGATCCAGTGAACGCAGGCCCCACATCACATTCAACACGGTGGAGATCGATCGAGGATCCTCCATCATGTAGGTTACTAATTCGCGTGTTGCCGACTCTTGCTCTTCCTCAACAATCTTATCTTTGCGAGCAATTGATACGGACACATCGGCGTCCAGTCGTCCATAGGCATCCAGAACCTGACGTAACTTGTCCGACACATACTGGGCGATATATCTAACTTTCGAGCGGCCAATAGAAGAGGCCACGCCAGAATTTTCGCTGATACTTAAAGTGATCTCCGCGATTTTATGAGCCTCGTCGCCAATACGCTCTAAATCCTGCACCGATTTGCCAACACCCAAAATAAGTCGCAAATCAGAGGCTGTCGGCTGGCGCATAGCAATAAGCCGAACACAGAGTCGATCTATCTCTACATCAAAATCGTCGACCTGTTCTTCGTTGACGATAACAGCGTCCGCCAGCTCAGTATCCATCTCAGTAAAGGCTGTGATGGCGTCGCTCAACTGCTTCTCAACCAAACCACCCATCTCCAATAACTTGTTGATGAGGTTACTCAGCTCGACATCGAACTTTTGAAAAATATGTTTCTCTGACTGCGCCAGCTCAGTGACCATTTGATCTTCCTCCATCTTTAGGTCTCAAAAAATGCATAGATTATGCATGTTATTTGTATATACATCAACTATCAGCCAAAGCGGCCAGTGATGTAATCTTCTGTCAGCTGGTGCAGAGGGTTGGTAAAAATTGTTTCCGTTGCGCCGACTTCGATGAGCTTGCCCAAATGGAAATAGGCTGTGCGCTTGGAAACCCGCGCCGCCTGTTGCATGGAATGGGTAACAATGGCAATGGTGAAATTGCTGCTGAGCTCGTTAATCAATTCTTCAATACGTGCGGTAGCTATTGGGTCCAAGGCTGAACAGGGCTCATCCATCAATATTACTTCTGGGCGAATAGCGATAGCCCGGGCGATACAGAGCCGTTGCTGCTGGCCGCCAGACAACCCTGTACCGGGTTGATGCAGGCGCTCTTTTACCTCTTCCCAAAGCCCTGATTTCTTCAAACTGGTTTCAACGATCTCGTCCAACTCAGTCTTGTCCTCAGACAAACCGTGAATACGTGGGCCATAGGCAACATTTTCATAGATGCTTTTCGGAAAAGGATTAGGCTTTTGAAAAACCATGCCGACTCGTGCTCGAACCTTCACCGGGTCCATGCTTTTGGCATAGATACTCTCACCATCCAATTCGATATCACCACTAACTTGGCAATCCGGGATAGTGTCGTTCATCCGGTTCAAGGCGCGCAAAAAAGTCGACTTGCCGCAACCAGAGGGGCCGATCATGGCAATAATTTCTTTATCGGCAATATCCAGGCTGACATTAAAAATGGCCTGCTTGTCCGCGTAAAACACATCGACATTGCGCATCACAAAACGCGGGTTATCAACAAAGGGACTTCCCACAGTTTTGTAGTCGTCTTCTACTTCAAATGAACTCACGCTCAATAATCTCCTCAATTCTCACTGTTACATTGCGTTTGTCGCGACCTCTGAAAATTCTAGGAACAGACACTTTCAAAGCTAAATAAATAGCTACCAGCGCCGCTCTAACTTTCGACGCAAGGTTACGGCTAGGCCGTTCATAGTAATTAGAAAGGCCAACAATACTAATGTTGCACCCGATGTTTTCTCCAGAAAGGCCCGCTCAGGGCTGTCCGCCCACAAATAGATTTGCACCGGCAATACCGTCGAGGAATCCGAAATACTGCCAGGTACATCAACAATAAATGCCACCATACCAATCATCAACAATGGAGCGGTTTCGCCCAGAGCTTTTGCCATACCGATAATAGAACCCGTCAACATTCCGGGCATCGCCAAGGGCAGCACGTGATGCAAAATTGTTTGTGTATGTGAGGCACCAACACCCAATGCAGCTTCCCGAATAGAGGGCGGCACTGACTTCAGGGCAGAGCGGCCAGCAATAATAATTGTTGGCAAAGTCATTAAAGCTAACACCAATCCGCCGACCAAAGGAGCAGAGCGCGGCAAGCCGAAGAAATTAATAAACATGGCTAGCCCCAGCAGACCAAAAATAATGGAGGGTACCGCCGCCAAATTGTTGATATTCAACTCAATAAACTGGGTTAATCGGTTTTTTGGAGCAAATTCTTCCAGATATATTGCGGCACCCACGCCAAGTGGAACCGCCAGCAGCAAAGTAACCAACATGGTTAAAAATGAGCCCATGGCTGCGCCGAGAATACCGGCCTGCTCTGGATCGCGGGAGTCTCCATTAGTAAAAAAGGTCTTATTAAAGACAATACGAATATCGCCTTGGCTATCCAAATCATCAAACCAAGCAATCTGTGGGTCCTTGAAACGTCGCTGAGCCTCCGGTGCATCTCGATCGACATAGCCTTTGTTAAAAACATCAACCTCATCGTCGGCAATTAGCCAAACACTCTGCGTGGTGTCAGCCAACTCGGGATTTGATTCCAGCATTGCCTGCAGCTGGTAAACCGACCCTGAGCTCACAATTGACCGCAGCGTTCGGCGTTCAGTCCGCCCGGTCACTTCGGGAAACCTCTCGTAAATCGCGAGCAGCAATACGCGATCAAAATCAGCTCGTCGCATATCTTCAGCACTAGGATTGGCAGGTAAGCCCATCTCGAGAGTGTCAAAATTAATTTCTAACTGAACCTGAGTATGCACAAATGCCTTGTAGCCCTTTGCGGTTATGTCGGCAAAAAGCAGAAAGACCGCAGCCAAGCCCAAGAAAATGGCGGCGCGGCCATACCACTGGAAGCGCCTTTCAGCGGCATATCGACGCTGTAGAGAATTATTGACTCGATCTGCTACCGAGAGATTTGAAGCGCTACTCATACTGCTCTCGATATCGGTTTACCACCCAAAGGGCGATGGCGTTAAGCACCAGGGTAACCAAGAACAACATCAAACCTAAAGCAAAAGCCGCCAATGTTTTTGGGCTATCAAACTCCTGATCGCCTACCAACAAGGTCACTATCTGAACCGTCACGGTAGTCACCGACTCAAGTGGATTCATCGTTAGATTGGCTGCGAGTCCTGCCGCCATTACCACAATCATGGTTTCGCCAATGGCTCGAGAAACCGCCAGCAATATTCCACCAACAATACCCGGCAGCGCTGCTGGAATAACTACCCTGCAGATAGTTTCTGATTTGGTTGCGCCCAGACCGTAAGAGCCGTCCCGAAGAGATTGTGGAACCGCATTAATCACATCGTCGGAGAGTGAAGAAACAAAGGGAATAATCATAATTCCCATTACCGCGCCAGCCGCCAGAGCACTTTCTGATGAGGTCGTTAACCCCATCGCCTGACCCCAGTCTCGTATGGCAGGCGCTACCGTCAAGGCGGCAAAAAAACCATATACAACAGTGGGTATGCCCGCCAAAATTTCCAATAGAGGTTTGGCCGTATTGCGTAATCTTGATCCAGCATACTCGGAAAGATAGATGGCTGAGAACAACCCGATAGGCACCGCAACGCACATGGCCATAAAAGAAATTTGCAATGTGCCAACGAACAACGGAATGGCACCAAAGCTACCTGAAGCACCTACCTGATCGGCTCGAATCGCCGTTTGCGGACTCCAATGCAGGCCCAGTACAAAATCAAAAAAGGGTACCTGCCTAAAAAAAAGGGAAGCCTCAAATAGAACCGAAAGCAAAATCCCCAGTGTCGTGAAAATGGCCACCAATGAGCAGCATATTAGGGCCACTCTAAATATCATCTCTACGTGATTTCGTGCGCGCTTTTCTGCCCTTATCTGCAACCAGGCAATTAAGGATCCCAAAAAGGCAATGGCGATTACGAGCAGGCTGCGCCAGTTCTGGCTGCTCGAACGCAATTCGTTCAGATAGTCTGCAGCGGCGATATGTTCCGGGTTGTCAGTCTGCAATCCGCCTGCGGCGACATTTTCGATGGTGTTGATAAGCAGGCCACGCTGGACCTCGTCGTCTGGCACGTCCGAAATCAAAGCCGAATCTAAAGTTATGCTCTGCAAAATATCCCGCTCGGAGAATTGCCACACCGCTAACAGCAGCAGCGCTGGCATCAAACACCAGAGAGCCACCATCGTTCCATAATAGCCAGGAAGAGAGTGCAGAGACCTTATGCCGCCGCTGTTTCCAGCAATAGCTAAAGATTTTTTGTGGCCCAGAAAATAGGCAGCTGCGCTGATAAGAACCAGCGCAGCCAGCAAGGATGTTGAATCCATTATTTATGATATTCCAGTGCGAAATTTATAGTTATTCGCACCGGATTATGACCCTCTATTGTTACAGCTGCATTGCTCTCATGTTTGCAGCGTCTGAGCCGAAGCTCTCTCGTTCTTCTTCTGGCATCGGGATCAATCCGCGATCCGTTAAGTAGCCTTCATCACCCCAAGCGCGCTCTGATGTGAATTCGTCAATGAACTCTTGCATGCCTGGAACCACGTCCGCATGTTGAGCTTTCACATAGATATAGAGTGGGCGGGATACACTGTAAGAGCCGTCGGCAATCGCGTCAAACGTTGGTGCAACTCCCTCGATAAAATGGCCCTGAACCGAGTCACTATTCTGGTCCAAAAAGCTAAAACCGAAGATACCTACTGCGCCTCCGTTGGCATTGAGCTTTTGCACTATCAGGTTGTCGTTTTCGCCCGTATCAATATAGACGCCGTCCTCACGAATTGTATGTGCTACCACGCTGAAGGCGTCTCCATCGAGTGCTGCAACATAGGGAACCTCTTGTGCGCCAATTTCCATAACGAGCTCCAGAAAGGCGTCGCGAGTTCCAGAAGTTGGCGGTGGGCCCAAAACTTCGATAGGTCGGTTGGGTAGTTCGCTGTTCACTTGATCCCAGTGTGTATAAGGATTCTCTATTAAAGCCGTTTCAGCTTCGTTAGGTACTTCCTTTGCCAGAGCCAGATAAAGATCTTTGCGAGTGATATGCATCACATCCTGGTCATAGCTGCTGGCGATAACAACACCGTCGTAACCGACCTTGATCTCAACAATGGTATTTACTCCATTCGAATGACAATCATCAATTTCGCTTTGCTTGATGCGTCGTGATGCATTAGTTACGTCGGCATACTCAGTTCCGACTCCACCGCAAAACTGTTTCATACCCCCGCCAGTGCCGGTAGACTCGACCTTTGGTGTTGGGTAATCAGTAGTACGGCCAAAGCGCTCGGCAACTACAGTGGTAAAAGGGTATACCGTCGAAGAACCAACCACGCTAATCTGATCTCGCGCTGCTTGAGCAAGAAGCGGAGAAGAGATCATCAGGCTGGCTATAAAAAGTGAAACACTAGATTTCTGAAGCAGGCTCATAAGTTGTTATCTATGCTGGTTGATATTGAGCTGGCAGTTTATTAAAGAAAAATGACAGTTATATGAAAATGTCTCTTCGCGGGGCAATCAAGGGGAGAAATAGGGAAATGAACTTACAAAAGCTGGCGGGGCTCGCTGACCGCTGCAATCAGCTGGTAGGCCATGCTGTCATGTGGCTTACCTTGTTAATGATGCTAACCACGGTCGCTATCGTATTACTAAGATACGTATTTCAGGCTGGCAATCTCATCTTCCTCCAAGAATCCGTTATCTATATGCACTCAGCCTGCTTTCTTCTGGGTGCCGGCTGGACATTGGGCCGAGGTGGCCATGTCCGGGTTGATGTTTTCTACCGCCGCTGGTCGGCTAGGAGCAGAGCTTGGATTGACGCACTCGGTACGCTTGTATTTTTATTCCCCGTTGCCTTTTTTATTCTGCTCAGCTCTTTCGACTTCGTAGGGCAATCCTGGGCCATTGGTGAGACTTCAGCCGAACCCGGCGGCATTCCAGCGCTCTACCTGCTAAAGACCATGATTCCGGCCATGGCCCTACTGTTAATACTGCAAGGCCTAGCTGAGTTAATTCGCAGCGCCACGGTTTTAATCAAGGGAGGTTCTGCAAACGCAACCGAATCTTCTCCTGTCGATCCCGAGGTCGCACTGTGATCGAATTTATCCCGCTCTTTATGTTCCTGGTGGTTTGCTGCTTCCTGATGCTGGGTTATCCGGTAGCACTTTCCCTCGGTGGTACGGCATTGATATTCGCCGGCTTCGGCATCGTCGGCGGCATCTTTGACCCCAGCCTGTTGCGTGCTACGCCGGATCGATTGTTCGGCATTATGAATAACGAAACTCTGATCGCGGTACCGCTCTTTGTCTTTATGGGCGTGATGCTGGAGAAGAGCAATGTCGCTGAAGACCTGCTGGAAAATATGGCCAAGGCCTTTAAATCCGCTCCCGGCGGACTGGGCATCTCAGTCGTATTTGTTGGCATGCTGTTGGCCGCCAGCACCGGTATTGTTGGCGCCACCGTGGTGGCCATGGGACTGATGTCCTTACCCACTATGTTGCGACGCGGCTACAGTCCCAGCTTTGCCGCCGGCACTATTTGCGCCACTGGCACCTTGGGCCAGATTATCCCGCCGTCCATTACTCTGGTGCTCTTGGGGGATGTGATTTCAAATGCCTATCAGCGTGCACAGTTGAATATGGGTGTCTTCAATACCCAGACGGTCTCTGTTGGTGATCTCTTTATGGGTGCCCTTATTCCCGGATTGCTTTTGGTGCTTCTCTACGGCGCCTACGTTTTTGGCTTTGCACTGCTTAAGCCGGATCAGGCTCCCGCAATCCGCGACGACGAAAATGTTCCCCTGGGCAGGGTGCTGGGCAGCTTGGCGCCACCCCTTATTCTTATTTTTCTGGTTCTGGGATCTATCCTGAGCGGCATCGCCACTCCCTCAGAAGCGGCTGGAGTGGGCGCATTAGGTGCCACCGTACTGGCATTGGTGAAGGGTAAATTCAGTTTGACTCAGCTCAAACAGGTGATGTCCGGAACACTGGAAACGACCTCCATGGTATTTCTGATTCTGATCGGCGCCTCGATCTTTTCTCTGATCTTCAGGGGCTACGGCGGCGAAGAACTGATTCAGGGGATATTTACCGATATGCCCGGCGGTGCCGTCGGCGCCATGTTGATCGTGATGCTGGTGATATTCTTGCTCGGTTTTATTCTCGACTTTATCGAGATTACCTTCGTGGTAGTCCCCATCGTTGGGCCGGTACTGCTCATGATGGGCATCGATCCGGTTTGGCTCGGCATTATGATCGCCATCAACCTGCAGACTTCCTTCCTGACACCGCCCTTCGGATTTGCACTGTTCTATTTGCGCGGCGTGGCGCCAGAAAGTGTAAAAACCACAGATATCTATCGCGGCGTGATTCCCTTTATTGGTATTCAACTGGCTGTGTTATTAATGCTATCGGTATGGCCGGAGCTTGCGACTTGGCTGCCAGGGGTTATCGGCAATTAGGCTTGATCGAACTAACGGTCGAGAGGGACAACTCCGGCCTCTATCCATTCAAAGGATTTCGAAAAGCCTCGAATATCAATAACGCTTTCCAGCTGATATTCCACTTCGGCGGTCTCCATCGACATTAAGCTCTGCAGTAACCCAAGCATGCCAAATAGATTGGTGCTTGCCTCCAACCTCACCTCGGTCTCGCCGTATGCCTCAATATCACCAATACTCGAGGCAACACCACTGGCAACCAGATTGTCATTCAGCTGCAATGAATAACTAATGCCCTGAATGGGGATAGGCAGTGGGTTCGGATTTTGAACATTTAAATTTACGCCGAATCGCGCCGAGAACCCGGAGAGTTCGAGAATTTCGATACTGGTCAGACTTACACGCGGTTCGTTGAGCTGGTCTTGAAGAGAAAAACCGGCGCAACCCGATAAAAGCAAAAGCCCCGCAAATGCTAGTGCTCTGGGGGCGAAGCGCATTGCTAGCGTTGCCGATCCAGGTAGAGGGGCAACTCGGAGATAGCGTGCCAAGCCTGCATTTTTTCGTAAAAATCCCAGTACTGCTGATAGACCTCGGCAAAGGTTTCGTCCTTTTCCGCCTCTTCCGCATAATATTCCAGAGCGATAGATTTCAGTTCTGCCATTACTTCCTGCGGGTAGGGGCGAATGTCCGTACCTTCGGCAATCAACTCCTGCAAGACCACAGAATTTTGCGCCGTATATTCGTCGAGCATGTCTTCGTTTATCGCCTGCGATGCAGTTTCGAGAATAGCTTGCAGATCCGCTGGCAATCGATTCCAGGCCTCGATATTGATATCAAACTCGAGCATCGATCCTGCCTCATGCCAACCCGGATAATAGTAATACTGCGCCACCTCATTCAGACCAAAGGAGCGATCGTTGTAAGGGCCCACCCACTCGGTGGCATCGATCACACCGGTTTGCATTGAGGTATAGAGCTCACCACCGGCAATATTTACCGCTGTTCCTCCAGCCCGCTGCAACACTTCACCGGCAATGCCGGGCAAGCGCATTTTTAAGCCGCGCAAATCTTCCAGACTGTTGATCTCTTTGTTAAACCAACCGCCCATCTGCACGCCCGTATTACCGCCGGGAAAGGGGCGAATGTTGAAGGGCTCATACAGCTCGCGCCAAATCTCCATGCCGCCGCCATATTGCAGCCAGGCATGAATTTCCTGGGCGTTCATGCCAAAGGGCACTGCGGTAAAGAAGGGCGCTGCTGCGATTTTTCCTTTGTGGTAGTAGGCGCCGGTGTGGCCCATTTCGACGGCGCCGCTGGAAACCGCATCAAAAACACCGAGTGCTGGCACAATTTCGCCGGCGCCATAGACATGAATTACCAGACGGCCGCCACTCATGGCTGCTACCCGTTCGGCAAAATTCTCTGGCCCCATGCCAATGCCGGGAAAGTTTTTAGGCCAGGAGGTCACCATGCGCCAGGTAAAGGTCTCGCCCTGATTGGCAGATTGATCGCCAGCGGCGTAGGCCTCTTGCTGCACTTCGTCAGCATTTGCCCTGAAGTTGCGGCTTTTTTCCATCACCAGTAAAGCAAAGACCAAAACCAATGCGGCCACTAAGGCCAAAATGATTGCAGGTGTTGCTATGCCCTTTGCTCGCTGCGGCGCTCTAGATAGCCGTGGCGCTGTATCGCTGTTCATCCTTCTCCCCCGAAACTTTATTGAGTCGGATCGCTGGGTTAATCCCATCGATATTCTAAATTGATTCTAACCTAGCGTAGGAAACTACCAACCATTTGGAACCCGCGCTATGAAAGTTTACCTGCACTCTAGCGTTTGCCCCATGTCCTTCAAAATTAAGAATCACGCCCTCACCAAATTTGGGATGAGAAACATGCTGACCTAACTCAAAGCCGGTATCCATGCCGGAATCACTGGTAGAGAAGCGCCGTGAACTTCCTCCAGAAGCCCTCTGGGTGACCGGTGCCCCTGGCCGTTTTATTTTGGCTCGCACTTCCTCTATCAACTCACTTGGTATATCGCGCACAAACCGCGACATCGAGTTAAATTTCTCTTCGCCGTAAATACGCCGAACTTCAGCGTAGGTCATCACCAACTTTTTCTCAGCGCGGGTAATGCCAACATAGGCAAGGCGGCGCTCTTCTTCCAATCGGCCCGGCTCGTCTGCTGACATAGAGTGCGGAAACAGGTTCTCTTCCATGCCCGCCATAATCACCAGTGGAAACTCCAGACCTTTAGCGGAATGCAGCGTCATCATTTGCAGGGCATCTTCATGTTCATCGGCTTGCTTATCGCCAGCTTCCAAAGTGGCCTGCGCCAGAAATTGCGGCAAAGCCTCAGCGTCAGGATCATCTGCCTCATAGACCTTACAAGCACTAACCAATTCCTGAAGGTTGTCGACGCGCCCCTGACCCTTCTCGCCCTTCTCGGCGCGATGAAACTCCACCAACCCCGTGAAATTAATGGCTTGCTCTGCCATCTCATGCAGCTCCATACCCTGTATGGAACTCTCTAACTCCGAAATCAACTGCACAAAGGCATAAAGCGCGTTGGTGGCTCGCCCCGACATGGACTTCTCGTCGATCAATTTCACACTGGCCTGCCACAGAGACAATCCCTGCTCGCGAGCGACACTGCGAACTTCGTCCAGTGTGCGGTTCCCAATTCCTCTGGTAGGCGTATTGACTACCCGCTCGAATGACTGGTCATCATTGCGGTTCAAGCTGAGTCGCAAATAACTCAGTGCATTTTTAATTTCCAAACGCTCATAGAAGCGCTGGCCGCCATAAATGCGATAGGGCACATTGGCGCGCAGCAAAGCTTCTTCCAAAACCCGCGACTGGGCGTTAGAGCGATACAGCACCGCACTCTCAGAATAGTTATTGCCCTGCTCAAAGCGGCGTTTGACGTATTCAGCAATAAAGCGCGCTTCGTCCACCTCGTTGAATGCCGAGTACAGCGAGATAGCATCGCCATCTTCTTCTGCGGTCCAGAGGTTTTTGCCGAGTCGTCCAGTATTTCTCGAGATCACCGCGTTGGCGGCTTTCAGAATGGTGCCGGTAGAACGGTAGTTCTGCTCCAGCTTTATGACTTCTGCATCCGGGTAAGCGCGACTGAAATCCTGAATATTTTCGATCTTGGCACCGCGCCACCCGTAGATGGATTGGTCATCATCGCCTACAACCATCATCGCGGTGTCTTTACCGGCTAACAATCTCAGCCAGGCGTATTGAATGGTATTGGTATCCTGAAACTCATCTACCAGAATAGTGCTGAAGCGCGATTGGTAGTGCTTCAAGAGATTGGCGTCGTCGCGCAGCAACTCATGGGCGCGCAATAGCAGCTCACCAAAATCTACCAGGGAGTTGTTTTTGCAAAACTCCTCGTAAGCCAAATAGATCTTGCGATGCGTTTTGATAAAGGCATCGTCAGAGTCTTCGACAAACTGAGCGCGAATACCCTCGTCTTTCTGTCCATTGATAAACCACTGGGCCTGCCGGCCAGGCCAGCGGTTTTCATCCAGGCCAAGGCCTTGAATAATTCGTTTTACTAAACGCTGTTGGTCGTCGGAATCGAGAATCTGAAAATTCTGCTGCAGGCCGGCTTCCGACCAATGCTGATTCAATAAGCGATGCGCCAGTCCGTGAAAAGTGCCCACCCACATAGAGCGCGTGGGGATGCCCAGCATATTCTCGATGCGGTTGCGCATCTCGCGCGCGGCTTTATTAGTAAAGGTCACCGCCAGAATGGATTGCGGCGATTGCTGCTGCACGTCAATTAACCAAGCCATGCGGTGCACCAGCACGCGCGTTTTACCGCTGCCGGCACCGGCCAATATTAGAAGATGTTGATTATCGGAAGTAACCGCTTGGCGCTGCGCCTCGTTTAACGAATCAATTATTGGGGTTACGTCCACAGGGTTGTCGGGTCTCTTGAAGTAGGTTGGTGTGGGCGGCCTCCTTAGCGAGGGCCTCCCAATTTCAGTTTGTCAGGAATCTAGATTCCCATCTTGCCGAGTATGTCGGCGAGCTCTCGTAAAATGGCTTCTGCGCGGGGATGATTAACGGCAAAATTGGCCGCGGTTTTATCAACCAGATCGCCGAGGTCTTCCGCAGGTTGATGATCTTCTTCCTGAGTAATTCGATGCAATTGAGCATCGACATCGGCGGCCATATCGAGCAAGTCCTGATCCAGCTGATCAGTTTTTTCGAGCTCATCCCGCAATTGGCCCAATAATTTCTTTAACTGTTGTCGTTCCATAGGACAAATTCCGCAATTTAACTCAGCCCAGCATTATCCCTTATTTGGGCGCCAAAGTCGGCACTGCTCTTGGTTCTTTCTGTCGAAATTGAACAACAAATTTTCCCCAGACACTGTCAACCTTTTACGCCGCCCTGCGTTAATAGCTATGTAGAACGATTTTTTACTTCGAAATTTTTGGAGCATCCGCATGAAAATATATCTCGCCTTTTTTACACTTTTTGTAGCCGCGCTTTTATCTGCAAAGGGTTTTGCCGAAGATCTGCCCCGTTCCGAATTGTCAGCGGAAAACTTATCAATAGAAACGATGGAACTCTTAAAGGTCTCGCATCGCACGGAAGGTCTTGAGCCCGGCCTGCCTCCACGTTATGCGGCAGCGTCTGCGGCCAAACGGGCGGTCGCTCGGCGTCTGCAAGATATGACTCCCGAAGAACGCGAAGCTGCGCGGGAACGAATTGAAAATGCTACCCCCGAGCAGCGCCAAGAGTGGCAGCAACAGCGTACAAACTTTATTTAATTCCCTTCTTCGCATCCCCCCATAATGCGTTTTACTTGAGCAGCTTCGGCTGCTCTTTTTTTTGGCTAAAGCAATGCCACTGGCTCCTGCTTCAATAAAAAATCCAAATCCTGTCAACCGATCTTCTCATCCTCCGTTGTTACTCGTATCGGATTCTGAATTTTGCCTGCTGCAACGCTTTCAGCAGGTCGAAATAAAAATCAAATTTCAGAAACTTTTGCTACTAACGATTCCTAGTAAATGGAAAATGAGGACAGGAAATGAATACACTCAAATATAGAAGTTATTTACTAACACTTATGAGCGCCCTACTGCTCGCCGCCTGTGGTGGCGGCTCCGGCGGCGGCTCACTCGCTCTAGGCGGCTCTGATGGCGGTGACACCGGCGGTGCAAATCAGGACAGCGGTAAGGTTCAGATTATTCTGACCGATGCAGAAGAAGATTTTCTGAGCTACAAAATCGACGTGGTCTCTATCACGCTGACCAGCGTTGGCGGCACCGAGGTGGATGTGCTGACTACAACCACAGAGGTCGACTTTGTGCAGTATCAAGAGCTCAGTGAGCTGTTTGCCGTGCGCAGCATTCCGGCCGGCAACTACGACTCGATTCAGCTTGAGCTGGATTACAGCAGTTCGGAAATTATTGTTCAGGATGAATTTGGCACACCCTTTATCGCGGCTCCAGTGGATAGCGATGGTGCAGCCATTACTTCACTCAATGTGAATCTGCAATTTGGTGATGCCGAAACCGTTATTGTCAGTCCTGCCCGTGTGGCCAGCCTGACTTTGGATCTGGATCTTTCCGCCTCCAATACCATTCTTTCCTTTGCGCCAGCAGAAGTTCTGGTGGAACCCTTCCTGATGGCAAGCGTTGAGACAGAAGCCCAGCGCGAGCATCGCGCCCGGGGATTGCTGCAGTCGGTTGATGTTCTTGCCGATTCCTTTGTGATCGACCTGTTGCCGATGCGACTTCGCGACGGCAGTTTTGGTGAAGTCACCCTGACGGCAAATACCGATACCGCTTACGAAATCAATGGTGTTGAATTTACCGGCACCGATGGCCTGACGGCTCTGGAAGCATTAGCCCTTGATACTCCGGTAGTTGCCTACGGCGCCTATGACGAAGTTTCTGAAAGCCCGCTGGTTACTCTGGTTTATGCCGGTACCAGCGTGCCCTGGGACAACAAAGATGTGCTTCGCGGAACAGTAACTGCGCGCACCGATGACAGCTTGACCGTTGCCGGTGGTGTAATTGAGACGTCGGACGGTTCTCTTTACGCCCGCTTTATTACTCTTGATGTCGATGAGGATACCCTTGTTACCGGCTACCGCTTGGGCGACGCCGATATCGATTCGCTGTCTATCGGTCAAACCGTGCAGGCCCTAGGTACCTTTACCCAGACCTCGGGCGACGCCGAGACTTCAGATATTGCCGGAACCTTTGATGCAACCGGAACCGCCGAGGGCGCAGTACAAATGCGCATATCCAGCATAGTGGGTAGTGTTGAAACCGCTGTGCCATTGACCATGGATCTGGGCATCATCAACCGTCGTCCAATCGATATCTTTGATTTCACCGGTACTGGCAGCAGCGCATTGGTTGATGCTGATCCCGCCAACTATGAAGTGGATACCGGCAGCTTGAATATCGCAAATATCGAAGCCAACGAGTGGATCTTGGTGCGTGGCTACCCAACAGCCTTTGGTGCCGCTCCGGAGGATTTTGAAGCGGTATCCATAACTGACCCTGAATCCGACAGCTTTAACTCGAGCCTCACCGCGCGCTGGGAAGAGGATGCAGCCGAAACTATCATTGTGGACGGCAACTCCTTTAGCCTGAATCTGGAGGAAGGCGGCAGCCAGCTGCGTGTGGGTCGTATCCCTGCTGGACTGTCTGGTGGCTTCGAGCTGAGTTCGGTTACCGGGTCTGTTGAAGATGGTCGCTTCGCCGTACAGATCAGTGGCGAATCCATAACCATCTTTACCAGTTACACTGATTTTCTGGTGGAACTTACTAACCAGCTAAATCTGAGCGAAGCTCGCCAGTTGACTGCACGCGGCGAGTACAACAGCATAGACGGTGTCCTGACGGCAGGCAGCATCGTGGTGCGCTTTTAATTTGCAATTTGAAAGTGAGCGCCAAAGTTGCTGGTTTACGTTGATAGACAACCGACTCAAAACCGCGGGGGCCTGTCCCCCGCTTTTGAGCGCAACCGGAAGGACACTTACCGAGGCTCGGCAGACGTTGGAATGGCACTACAGCAACTCGATGATTTTTTGGCCAGTACTGAAAAGCGCGCCTACAGCATGGCGCGTATTGCCGTTCAGAATGACGCTGACGCTCTCGACATTGTGCAAGACGCCATGATGAAACTTGTTGAAAAATACCGGGACAAATCGCCGGAAGAATGGAAACCGCTGTTCTATCGCATATTGCAGAATCGCATTATGGATTTTCATCGGGGCGCCAAACATCGTTGGCTTTTTGTCAGCGACCACTCGGTTAAGGGTGACGGGGCAGCTAATGATTCGGGTGCCGATGGTGAAATGGATTTATTGGAAACCACCGAGGTCAGCCAAGAATCGCCGGCTGGCCTGCTGGCAGCAGACAGATTGGGAAGCAATTTAGTTGTTGCGATCGAAGGTCTGCCCTTGCGGCAGCAGCAGTGCTTTTTATTACGTGGCTGGGAAGGACTCTCGGTTAAAGAGACCGCAGCAGCAATGCGGTTAAATACAGGCAGTGTCAAAGTACACTACTCAAGAGCATTGGCTAAATTACGGACCGTGCTCGAAGAACATGCCGAGCAATATACTGAAAAAGATCAAGATAAACAGGGAGGGAAATCCCATGACCATTGAGAGAGATAAACAGAACGGAACTGAGCGGGCGGCAAATGAAGCCCTCGATCAGACCCTGCAGCAGTTGCCGGAAGATATAACTTCCGCACTGGCCGCTGCGCGGCAAAAGGCAATTGCGTCGGCTGCCGATGAAAGCTCAGTAAAAACGACGGCCACGATCTATCAGTTTGATCGACCCAAGATGATGTGGAGCGGAGCGATTGCTGCCTCTGTAACAGCTCTGGCACTAACCCTTTCGCTGCAGCAACCCGGAGTAGATCTCCCGGTAAACAACGCTGACGACCTACTCAGCTTTACAGAGATTGGTGTCTTGGATGAGACCGAGTGGGAGCTGGTGCAGGATTTGGAATTTGCCCTTTGGTTAAGTCAACTGAGCGACGATGCGCTTACGACTGACCCACAGGGCTAGCGCAATACTGTGCGGGCTGGGATTTATATCTCTGGCTCTTGCACAGGATAGCGAACCTCTCGACGAAGCATTTTTGATGTTTCTAGCCGAGGGAATGGAAGTAGATGGCGAGTGGCATGACCCCATGCTGCTGGCCAGTATGGCGGAGTTACAGGATGTACCCGAAGACGAACTGACCTGGATTTCAGAACAAGAGATAGCCCAACTCGAAAACGGGCCAGACGAAAGTAATGATGGTGAAGATGATGAATAGACTAAATTTGAAATTGCTGATGATTACTGCTCTGCTCGGTTGCTACTTTGCGCCTAGCTTTGTGGCAGCTCAGGAATTTAACCAATTATCCGGCGATGTCCAGCAGGTGCTTCGCAATTTCGAAGGCAACTGGGACGGCATTGAGAATGATCGCAAAACTCAAATGGTTGCCGGTGCCGAGCGCTGGCTTCAGCTAGATACCGGCGCACGGGATGCCGCCCGCGAGCGCTTTACCGAATGGCAACAGCTTGCACCGGAAACCCGCACGCGTGTAACCGAGCAGGTTCGCCAGTTCCGTAGCCTCTCTGATACACAGCGTCAACAGATTCGTCGCGCTTTTGAAAATTACCAATCGCTAAATACCGAACAACGCCGGCGATTACGCGCGTTATATCAGGACCTGTCAGCGCAACAAAGACGGCAACTACGTCAACTATTGCAAGATAGACAAAATCGCTAGCAGCAGAGAGGGATTTATTTAGAAGGAATAACTCAGCTAGAAGGAATAGCTCAGTGCCACAAACCAGGAGTCGCTACTTTCCTCAGCGGATAAGCTGGTCAGCATGCCAGCGCTCCAAAGCCAATCACCGGTTATCAGATTCAAACCGATATCTACCGAGGTATCCTCCGGCGCATTTAAATTGTCTCTGTAGTCTTGAGAGAACTGTTGCGTGCGGCGCTGATTGGTCTGGCCCGCAGAGGCCGTGCCACTCACATCTCCGGACAGGTTGGTGAGATGAAAGATACCAATATTGGGCGCCAGCAATACGGTGTCAGATAATTGCAGGTAATAAACCAGCGAAGCTGAAATGCCCAAGTCGGTGCCACTTAGGTCTTCCTGCAAAGCCTGAAAACGCGTGACGTTCTCAGTATCAATTCGCTCTACCCTGGCTATATCCAAACTCTGTTGACTCAGCGATAGAGAAACCGCCGGCGACCAATCGCCCATCAACCAATCTTTGCCAAGTTCAATGGTAAAAGACTGGGAATCCTGTGTTTGATCCACATCCAAAGTCAGCGCGCTATTAATCGGGGAAAAACCCCTCACCGCCTGATCGTCCTCTGATTGACGGTATCTGAGACCCGCCCAGAAGCTATCACCGTAATAGGAAAGCCCGACGCCGTTGGAGCTGCTTTCGCTTTGCACCGAGATATTGATTCGGTTGGTACTGGTAGCCAATTGCGCCCCGCCACTATCAATATCAGAGTGGCTCAAACTCAGATTCCAGTTGTCGGAGATACTAAAAGATAGGGATACCCCGGGGCCGGTTGTATCCACCCGAGTAACGCTATCGCCGATGCCGAGAATATCGATTTCGCTACTCAGATAGTCGAGACCAACACTGCCACCGGCAAAGGCGGCAGGGGCAAACAGCACTAGGCCGCCAATTGCAGCGCGACCGCATCTAAACATGCTGACTTAGGCCAGTTTGCGCTCGAACAGGTCGAGCATACGCGACCAGGCGCGTTCTGCTTCAGCGTTGTCATAGACGTAGGAATCGAGAGGACACCAACCATGTTGCGCTGGATAAACTTCGATTTCAGCCTCAACACCGGCTGCATCAAATGAAGCCCGCATAACGTCTTTAGCTTCCGGTTGGCCTTCGTCATCGTTTTGCGCGATAGCGACCAGCAGTCCAGCCTTAATTCTGTCTGCCAACAGATGTGGGCTAGCCGGGCTATCAGAAACCAATCCGCCACCGTGGAATGAAGCACCGGCACCAACACGATCAGGCATATCCGCAGCCATGCGCATCACATAAGAACCGGTCATGCAGTACCCAGCGGTACCAACCATACGGCCGGTATCAACAGAATCTTGCGCATCGAGCCATCTCACATAGTCGCGTCCATCGAGCACACAGGTCTCAGGTGAAAGAGTACGGGCATGTGGAAACAGAATTTCCCGAATCTCTGGCATATTAAATCCCATGCCCTCGGGAGTAATTCGGCCTCTGGCAGTTCGGTAATAAGGATTCACAACCAGTACAGAATATCCCGACTGAGCTAGGCGCTTGCCCATCTCCCGAAATGCGGGGCGAATGCTCATAATGTCAGGCCAAAATACGATCGCCGGATGTTGGCCGCTGGCTGGATGCACAAAATAGCAATCCGAAACTTCACCACTACCCATTGGCACATTGACGTCTTGCTCAACAACATCTTGAGCATTTGCAACGGGTGGCAACATGGACATAGCGGCGGCTCCTGCAGAAACTTGGGTAAATTGACGGCGGGTAAGGCGCCCTTTTTTAGCTAGAAATTCTTCGTTCGAATGAACGGTTAGGTCATCACACATAGCTTCCCCCTTGAAAGAGCTGAATGGCGAATGGACAAATTGGTCAGCTAGTTTCAAATACTTTCGTTGCAGGTACAAGTCATTTGGCGGCAGCTTGCTTAGCTTTGCGTATAGAAGAAGCTAAATATGCGGCTGCGCTATTCAGATCTAACCCTGGAGCTGCTCATTTATAAGCAGCGACACTTCCTGCAAAACGCCCTTAATTGTGCCGAGCTCGCCATCGCGGATATTTCGATAAACCGCCTGCTCGGTTATGGAAAGTTTTGCCGCGGTCTGGGTTGCGCTGTCTCCCTTCAGCAAACCCAAAAAGGTGTCCACACGGTTTTCCCGCCAAGAATTTCTCTGGTGGCATACCAAATCCAGCGAATAACGGACAAGAGCATCCCGATCTGCCAATCCCTGCAGGCGATATCGTCTGCCATCTGCTTTTAAGCTCTCAATACAGGCAGCAGCATTCTCAAAAGCTTCGCCTTCCATGCCTTCTGCAGCTTGATCATTGATTTTGCTGGTGATATCCCCGATTCCAATGCCATAGCTCAGACGCACCGGCTGCAGGGCGCTCTCCAATTCGAAGATGCAGGTCCAGAGCTCTTTGGCAGATCGAAACAGCGCCTGAACCCCCTGTTCAGAACTAGCCGTAAAAGGAGAGACCAGACCCATGGCAATTCGGCGTTGATTTAACTTCTTCGAAGCGGCAAGCAATGCTGCCTGAGCGGCAATACTTGCCTCAGGAGTATTTGAATCGGCGATACGGGCAATAAGCGCGATATATTTCACTAATTTCAACCATTTTGGTTTAATTTTGGTGATTAAATCAGAGTCTTGGAATTGAGTCCATTTCTGGGATTATAGGCCCCTCTGATAATTAAACTGTTTTGGTTTAATTATCTGTCAAATGCGCCTACTTAGAAGAAAATTTGGTAACCGATGACAATTAGTGAGACATCCGCACAGAAGTGCATGATAAGAGAGTTCCACAAAGACTTGCGCTCAGCGTTCAGCCAGCAGAACATCAAACCGCCGACAAATAGGCACAACAACGCAAACAGCAAGACCCACCAGGAAAACCAGCCCAGCAAGATAGTTAGGTGATAAAAGGCAAAAAGCGCGGAGGAAACCAGCCAAGGGTGCTTGATACCGCTCTGCGCTATATAACCGCGGAACAATAGCTCCTCTAGAACCGAGTTGCCCAAAAGCACATAGATAGCGATCCAAACAAAGTTGGCCGCTGTGATGCGCTGACGCTCAGCCAGCAAGGTTTTTATTTGCTCAACATCAACATATTGCTGCAGCAGCGAATAAACCAGCTGAATAAAGACAATGGAGCTGATACCCAGCAGCAGTGCCATCTTCAACTTTCCCTTATCAGGCCTGGCAAAGAAGCTGCGGCCAACCCAATACAGGGGCAAAAGCACCAATATAACTTTGAGAATAATCTTGTATAGGTATTCCACCGGCATCCAAGCCTCAACCGCAAAGAGTATTGCGATCACCGCCAGGCAGTAGCCAATAAGTACGCCGGTCTTATTCAAATGTGTTTGCCAATTAGCGCCTCAATACCATCAGCCAGCGGCCAATATTCACCACATTCGCTAGCGCGGCGGCGCAATATGTAAGCGCTGCGGCTTTTAATACCCGATTTGCCGCGGGCATCATATGCTTGGGCAAATAGTCGCCTTCGCGCAGCATGGGCAGAGCTTTGTTAAAGCTGGCATCCCACTCCTCCGGTAATATGATCAAATACACCGCCGCTCCGGCCAGCTGAAACAAAATGCTCAGGCCAATAAAAGCAAAGATCGCCGCAGGCGCCTTAAACAGAATGGTGACAACCGGAATGGCAAACAGCATATAGATGCCAATCTTGCCCAGCCAAACCGAGATGGGCAGATACTTTCCCCGCAATCGGCTCAGGGGTTCTTTGCGGGAAAACTGAATAGCGTGGCCCACCTCATGGGCAGCGACCGCAACCGCTGTGATTGATCGGCCATTGTAGTTGCTCGGGCTTAAGCTGACGGTCTGAGTCGCCGGGTTGTAATGGTCACCGCGCTCTTGGCCCTGTTCTACTCTCACGCCAGCTAACTCATAGCGCTCAACCAAGTGTTCTGCCAGCTCTCCACCGGTGCCCGGCATATCGGCGATCTCTTTTGCGTATTTGTTCATGACAAAACGCACCCAGAGCTGGGGCAAGACACCGCATACAATTAGCAGAATGGTCAGGATGATTAGAGGCATAAACAGAGTGTGGTTCTTTTAGCGGACAGAGATCAACAGAGGTGAAAGCGACTTTAAACTATCTAGCCGGCTTTATAACCGCTCTCCACCGAAGCAACGACTTTATTAAGATATGTTTCCCATAGTTCAGACTGCACTTTTTCACGCAGAACCGCGCTAGAATCGGCAATCAAATTTTTTGGGGGCCAATACAATGACCAATTACAAAGTCTTACTTACTTCGGCACTATCTATCCTGATAGCCGCCACATCATTTTCAGTATCTGCGGATGAAGTCACTGACCGCATCAATGCAGCCTTAGCTAACCCGGCCCGGGATGAAGCAGATAGCGTCCGCGATCGATCACGCAAGCCGACTGAGGTAATTGCGTTTATCGGCATCGAAACAGGCATGACAGTTTTGGACGCCTACTCAAGCTCTGGCTGGTACGCCGAGGTACTGGCTGCAGCGGTTGGCCCAACCGGCAAAGTTATTGCTCAGAATCCAGCAAGATTTGCCGAACGCTCGGCGCCTGCTCAAGCACTTAAGATGGAACGCTTCCCAAACATCATGCCCATCACAGCTGAGAATGCAGATGGCTATGGTATCGATGGTCAGGCCGACGCCGCTTGGACAGCGCTTAACCTGCACGATAACGCCAACGCCAACCGTGAAAATGGTTTGATTTATCTTGGCGCAATCTACGACAGCCTGAAACCAGGCGGATTGCTGGCAGTGATTGACCATGAGGGTTCGCCCGGAATGGACAACCAAGCATTGCACCGTATTGATGTGGGCACTGCCATTGGCCTGCTCGAAGAAGCCGGTTTTGTAGTTGAAGCCCAAGCCTACATGCTCAACAACCCAGCCGATGACCACACACTGCATATGCGTGAGATGGATAGAATGTCAGATCGCTTTGTATTGAGGGCGAGAAAGCGAGCGATGTAATTTCGACTCAGCAGTATTGAGAAGGCGGCCATTGGCCGCCTTTTTTATTGCCCCTAAAGCTTGCTCAGCCGAGCATCAACGACAAATTTCTCTATGGATGGCATATCCTTGATTCTGCCTTTCTGAAGCTCGGCAATAATTTGTGCCAACTCTTCCATCGAGCTGTCTTTGAAGTTTTTCATCCCTTGTACCCCTTCCCTAAGCTACGTTGATTGGCTTCCCTGCTGCTCGGGGTCTGCGCCTCTCCATCGCAAGCTCATTTCGCACGTTTTCTGGATAGGCCTTCAAGCCCGCTTTTAGTAACTCGGTCATTGGGGAGATAAAGGCGTATCGAGGATTGAGCTCATACTCCCGCACCTTACCGATCGTTCGACTTACTAATAGGCCGTCCTCTTCCATCTTGCGCAATTGTGTTTTTATTGGATTCAGCGGGCAATCATAGAACTCGGCAATGGCCTTGCCATAACCTTTCTGTCTCACAACCAGATACATCAGAATATTTTCCTGACTTTCCGCTCTTAGTATCCCCTTCAAAATAAACATGACAATTTCTTATAGACCATTTATTGGTCTTTATAGACCATATTATGGCCTATATAAACCATTTGTTGTTTTTATACTCGACTCGTAAAGGCGGCCAACGGCCGCCTTTTTTTGTGTGTCGATTTGTCGCAGGTCAATGCGTCAAACATAGCCCGGATTTAAGCTATAAACATAGCTCTAACCTTTGGAATTATTGCGATGAGAACAGTTCAGATTCTATTTTTGCTAAGCCTTGCTTTGGTAGCCCAAGCCCTATCTGCACAGGAAGACCATGCTGAGGGCGAGCAGATTTTTCAGACAGTTTGCTCAGCTTGTCATGGTGCCACTGGCGGCATGGACATGGCAAAACGCCTTGCACCGCCAATGATCGCGGTGAGAATGCACTACATAGATACTTACCCAGACCAAGCATCCTTTGTGACCGCAGTTGCTGACTGGGTAGAACTTCAGGAAGAAGACAGATCCCTTATGCCCGGGGCAATACGTCAGTTCAATCTAATGCCACCCTTGGCTCTCGAGCGCGAGCAGGCTGAACAAGTTGCGGCCTATATTTATGCCGGAGACCTGCAGAACCCAGAGGGGTTTCAAGAACATTTCGAAGCTGAGCACGGAGCTATGGGCAATATGGAAGGTATGGGAGGTATGGGAGGTATGTAGCCGACGGGAATATTCCGGTTGCCGCGCACCAGACCGGCAAAGGCAAATATTGACCGCAACACACTGACCGTATTGCAGTAGCCCTAATCCAGATACCATAGAATCCAGAGTATTTGGGCTGGAGCAATATAGTGGTTAAGCGCAAACGTCGTTCGACTTGGCTTTCAAAGGGTTTTAAGTTGCTGCTCCTTGTCCTGGTGGCAGTAGGCGTTTGGCATAGCTTTAAACCGCTGCCCGAAGGCATAAGCTACGCCGGTGAACTACGGCCAGCGCTGGGTGTGCAATTTCTAGCCGACCTCACCTTTCTCGACGCCGCTGGTGAGCGGCATTCCGAGCAACAAATATTCGACGAACTATTTGCCATGATCGACGCCGCCCAGCGCTTTGTATTGGTAGATATGTTCCTATTCAATGCAGCCCAGGGACGAGTTCGGGAAGAGCACCGCGCACTGGCTTCGGAGCTCACTTCCCGACTGATACTGCAGCAGGAGCGCTATCCCGACATGCAGATTCTGCTGATCACCGATCCCATCAATAGCGTCTATGGCGGTCTTGAACCAGAAAACCTGAGTCGCCTACGCCAAGCAAACATATCCGTAACCGAAACCAAGCTAACGCCCCTGCGGGACAGCAATCCTATCTACTCATCCATTTGGCGAACCTTTCTTGCCGTCTGGGGCAATGGTCTCGGTGAAGCCCTGCCCAACCCCGTCGGTGAGGGGCGTGTATCAGTGCGCAGCTATCTGACTTTAATGAATTTCAAAGCCAACCACAGGAAGGTGGCCATTACCGATCAGGGTGATGCCTATACCGGCTTGGTCACTTCGGCCAATCCCCACGACGGCAGCAGCGCCCACGGCAATGTGGCTTTACGATTTTCCGGCCCGGCTGTGGCCGATCTGCTGGCATCAGAGGTTGCTGTGTTAAAAATGTCTGGAGGCCCTTTGCCTGCTATAGAAATTCCCACGGAAATCGATTCGGACGAATCGGCTCTGAGCTCAACTCTGCAAGTGGTAACCGAAGGCGCTATTGAACAAGTTTTGCTGGAGACCATCGCCAAGGCACAAAGCGGTGACTCTCTCGATCTAGCGGTGTTCTACCTCTCCGACCGCGACATCGTAGAAGCACTTAAGGATGCCTTACAGCGTGATGTAGACCTGCGTGTTCTGCTGGATCCAAATAAAGACGCCTTTGGTCGCACCAAAAACGGCATCCCCAATCGCCAAACCGCCCATGAACTGGTAGATGCTGGAGCCAAAGTGCGCTGGTGTGATACCCATGGTGAACAGTGCCACAGCAAATTACTCCTGGCCCAGTACGGCGACGCCACCAGCCGCCTGATTCTGGGTTCCGCCAATTACACCCGTCGCAACCTCGACAACCTTAATCTGGAAACCAGTGTCGTTCTTGAGGGCCAAAACCAACTGCCGGCATTTCGCCAAGTCGCCGGCTGGTTTGAATTGCGCTGGTCCAATGCGCAGAACTTACAGTTCAGTCTTCAATACTCAGCCTATGCTGACGAAGGTTTGTGGCATCGACTGAGGTATCGGGTGATGGAAGCTAGTGGCATAAGTACCTTTTAATATATGTTTGCTCTGACTCAGGTAAGTGGGAAGTGCTACTTATTTTATTTACTTTACTTCCCATCTAAAGTAGCATGCCAACCATTAGAATTTTCGGGCGATAGGTATGGAATACTATAAAAAAAGCTACTTAGAGAAGATTAATGCTCTTCAGGGGCACTTTGTGCAGTCCATGCGCTTGGCGGAAGCCATTGGAGTTTCTAGGCGTACACTTCTCAATTGGCGTGACAGACCAGAATCGATCAAACCGGAACACCGCCTAGATATCGATGTGCTTTATTGCAGGCACTTTGTTGTGCCGGAATGGGATAACCCCAAGCAAATATTTGAACCCGTCTTGCTGCCCGATGCCATGTCCGACAACGCCCAACTGTTTATGCCATTTTTGCGACGGTTAAGTTACGGCACCATAGAAATAGAAACCAATATGGATAAGGCAGATTTTGACAAAGTCATCGATGAAGAAAAACTGCCAAAGAGCATGAGCCGGAAAACCTTTCACGAGGCCTTTAATACTTTCTCCACCAGCAAGCTGATCTGGCAGAGAATCGTCGAGCACGGACAACCTGCCGACATAACCGAGCAAAGCATTCTGGATTTGCACGCCAGCTTTATGAGCGGCGTTTACGACCAGGCAGGATTCTATTCAACCAAAGTCCGCATGATGGGCAAGCTTGAAGGTGTCGATACCACCTTGCCGGAAGATATACCGGAAGAGATGAATCGCTGGATATTTAAATGCGCCTCAGCAAAAACCCTGGAAGAAATCGCAAAAGCCCATGCCTACTTTGTTTTGATCCATCCCTTTGGCGATGGTAACGGCAGAGTGGGTCGTGCACTGGCAATGATGCAATGTCTTCAAGCGCGTTTGATGCCGCCGATTTTTGATAGAGAGAATCGTGCAATTTATTACGCAACCATGGAACACGCCATGAAGCATGGTCGGTATATTCCTTTGATTCGCCTATTTCATGAAGCCGCGGAACGAGGACTGTCTCGCTGATGCCTTTAACTTACTAACAAGGAATAAAGCTTGAGAGCGGATACCGTCGTTGTACTCGATTTTGAAACCACTGGCCTATCGCCCAATCAGGGTGACAGAGCCATTGAGATCGGAGCGGTGAAGATTGAGAACGGCCAAATCACTGACCGCTTTCAGGAGTTAATGAATCCCGGGCAGCGCATTAGCGGCTTTATTGAAACCTATACCGGCATAACAAATTTCATGTTGAAGGACGCGCCTCCCTGCAGTGAGGTGATGCCCCGCTTTGCCGAATTTATTGATGGCTACAATCTGGTTGCCCACAACGCCTCCTTCGATAAAGGATTCCTCGACGCCGAACTAGAGCGCATCCCCGGCACCGACTACGACGGGCAATTTGCCTGCTCTCTGCTTGCCTCTCGACGCATTTACCAAACAGCTCCCAGTCATAAACTCGGCACGCTGGTGCGGCACGCCAATATCCCCGTAGAAGGCGAATTTCACAGAGCCCTATATGATTCTGAAATGACCGCAAAACTCTGGATGGCCATGCTCACGCAGATCGCGCCTCTAGCAGACAGCAGCCAAGTGCCCTTTGTCATCATGCAAAAGCTATCCAAGGTTCCAAAGGCTAAGGTTCAAAGCTTTCTAGATGAAAAACTAGGGGGCTGGTAGCCAATGGCTTAAGTTCGGGCAGGTTTTCAGAAAGGTTACTCTGCTCTCAATAACTGCAGGGCAATTACTGCTGGGCAATTACTGCTGGGGTTGAAAAGTCCTAATTTGGGCCCTATAGTACCCAAATTGGGCCCTTAAATACTGTACCCCTTATGCTGACTACCACTACCTCGATAGCTGATGCGCTCTTTACCAAAACTCAAAAGCGGGTTTTGACCTTGCTCTTTAGCGATACCGAGCAAAGCTATTATCTAAATGAGCTTGTGCGACTAGCCGGCGTCGGCAAGGGCACGGTTCGGCGCGAGCTGGATAATCTATTATCCGCAGAAATCATTACCATCACTAAACAGGGCAACCAAAACCACTATCGCGCCAACCCGAAATGCCCGGTCTTTAACGAGCTAAAAAGTATTATCAAAAAGACTTCCGGTATCCTCGATGTGCTTCTACATGCCTTGGAACCTTTCCTCAATGAATTGGAGTTGGCTTTTGTTTATGGCTCCGTCGCCAAGGGTTCCGAACACTCCGCCAGCGATATTGATCTAATGCTGGTAGGTGAAGGCCTAAACTACAGTGACATTATTGGTGAGTTAATCCCTGCAGCCGAACAACTAGGCCGTGAGGTTAACCCCACAATATTTGGCCCAAAGGAATTAAAAGAGCGCCTGGCGAGCAAACAGAGCTTTGCTACCCGAGTGTTAGCGCAGGACAAACTCTGGTTATTAGGCGAAAATAATCTGGAGAATTACCAAATCAAGGAATGATAAGGAATACAACATGGAACAGTTGGAAAACCTCGTAAGAACAAAGCTACTAAAACCAGAGCCCCACGACGAAGCCGAATTTCAAGGCATGATCGAGTCCGCGCGTAGGCGACTTAAAGATATAGATGTAGAAGGAATATCAAGAGACGGTCGTTTCCTGTTCGCATACAACGCCTCTCACACATTGGCACTAGCGGCCTTGCGTTGGCATGGCTATCGTTCTACAAATCGGGCCATCGTATTTCAATGCCTTCCGCACACTGTCAATTTTTCTGCTGCAGATTGGCGTGTGTTGAGCAAATGCCACGACCGAAGAAATATTGCAGAATATCAAGGTGAACTTGAAATCGAAGACGCTCTGATGGAAGCACTTATCGAGACAACAAAAAAGTTGCTGACGGCAGTCGAGGCAATGGGGGTAAAGAAGTAAGCTTAGATTCCGAAGAAATCTTACTCTGAGGTTGCCACCATTTTACGGACGATTTAATTAGGGTCATTGACCCGCTCATATTCTACCGGGCTGACATAGCCCAGATAAGAATGCCGTCTTTGCCGATTGTAGAACACCTCAATGTACTCAAACAGGCTTTGTTTGGCCTCCCGTCGAGTCCGATAGTCCTCGTCATCGACCAGCTCGGTTTTTAATGTGCCAAAGAAGCTTTCCGCTACCGCATTGTCATGGCATTCGCCTTTGCGGCTCATGCTGCAAAGTAGGTTGTTGTCTTTGAGTAATTGCCGGTAACTGCCCGAGGCATAGGTGCTGCCTTGATCGGAATGCACAATGACGTCGTTAAGACTGCCCCGACGCCAGACTGCCATCATCAAGGCATTCGCCACCAGCTGGGTATTGTTGCGATCCGACATCGCCCAACCCACCACCTGTCTCGAGTACAGATCCAACAGCACCGCCAGATACAACCAACCCTGACGGGTTTGGATAAAGGTCGTGTCCGAGACCCAGGCTCGATTCTTATCGGGCGGAGTAAATCGTCGTTGTAGCCGATCTGGTGCCGGCGCCGTAGTGCCTTTGGAGTTCGTCGTGATCACAAAGCGTTTGGCCATCTTTGATTGAATGCCCTGTTCGCGCATCAGTCGGGCTACCCGCTGACGACTCACCACTTCACCCTCGGCACGTAAATCACTGTGGATACGAGGCGAGCCATAGGTTCCACGACTGGCCCGGTGATAACAACGGATCTTGGTCACCAGTCGTTGGTTGGTCTTTTGTCGCTCACTCGGTGGTCGACCGATCCAAGCGTAGTAGCCGCTGGAAGAGACGTTTAACACCGAACACAGTCGACTGACGGGGTGATACCGACGCCGCGAATGGATAAAGGCGTACTTCACTTGAGCTCTTTCGCAAAGTACGCGGCGGCCTTTTTTAAAATCTCAACCTCTTCACGCAACCGATCATTTTCTTGGCGCAGGGTGCTCAGTTCGCTTTGATCTTTTTTAAGTGGTCTGCCCAGCTTGCTCGTCAGGGCTGCTTCGCCCTGCGTCTCCAGCTGTTCTTTCCACTTGTAGAGCTGATTACGTCGAATGCCGAGCTCAGCCGCAATCTCGGCTGAGGGTCGATCCGACTCTTTCATTAACCGGATCGCTTCGAGTTTGAACTCCTTGGGATAGGTCGTTCGGGGTCTTCTTGTGTGGGTCATCTTGGATACTCCTTAAGGCAACCAGTGTTACCTATTAAAAGTCTCCGTTAAACTATGGCAGGTTCACTCTGACCCCTATATTCACGTAAATTAGCCTATATCCGCAACCAATAAACTCCTCGCAAATTAGAGAATCAAGCACAGGTTAGTATGAAACCCGTCGGAGCTTGCCGACCGGAGAGAAATTTATCGGGGTTGAGCGCACAGGGAAGTGCGCAAAAGCGATGCGAGACAGGATATCTCGTCTGAGCGACCCGAGAAATTACTCGGAGGGAGGGAAGCCGCAGGCCAAGCGACCGGGGTGCCCTTTCTTTTGGTTCGTTTTCTTTTATCAGCAACGTCCTGTCGCTGAGCCTTCGGCCAGCCTAAAGTCTGCACAAATTTGCTCCTGCAAATTTGTGGGCAAGCAAAGAAAATGATCGCCCTCCACGGCAGTGGAAATGTTTATGAGAAAAGAATGGATTGCCGCGTCGGCTAACGCCTCCTCGCAATGACGAGGGTGGGGCGAATGACGAAGGGGGCGGGCGAACGACGAGTTGGTGGCGCTCGAAATGACGAGAGCGGGAGATAGGTACTAACTCGAACGTTCAATAATTGCCTGCGCCACATTACTAGGCGCCTCAGCATACTTGCAAAACTCCATGGTATAGGTCGCCCTACCCTGAGTAGCAGACCGCAAATCCGTGGCATAACCAAACATCTCACCCAGAGGCACTTCGGCATCAATTACCTTGCCCATGCTGCTATCACTCATACCCAATATCAAACCACGTCGGCGGTTTAGGTCACCTACTACGTCACCCATATTAAGCTCGGGGGTAACTACTTCTACTTTCATAACGGGCTCAAGTAATACCGCACCGCCATGTTCAGATAACTCTCTGGTCGCCAAAGAACCGGCAATCTTAAAGGCCATTTCGTTGGAATCGACATCGTGAAAGGAGCCGTCATAGAGCGTGGCTTTTAGACCGAGCAGCGGATAGCCCGCGACCACACCGTTTTGCATTTGTTCTTCGATACCTTTTTGCACCGCCGGGATGTACTCCTTGGGAACCGTACCGCCAACAATCTCGTTAACAAACTCGAGGCCTTCTTCTTCAGTGGGCTCGAACTTAATCCAGACGTGCCCGTATTGGCCGCGGCCACCTGACTGCCGCACAAACTTGCCTTCGATATCGCAGGTATTTTTGATGGCTTCACGGTAGGCAACCTGAGGCTTACCGATGTTGGCTTCAACCTGAAACTCCCGCTTCATACGGTCCACCAGAATATCCAGATGCAACTCACCCATGCCGGAGATAATAGTTTGGCCGGTCTCTTCGTCGGTTTTAACGCGGAAGGACGGATCTTCCTGGGCGAGTTTGCCAAGAGCTACACCCATTTTTTCCTGGTCTGGTTTTGAACGAGGTTCCACAGCAACCGAAATTACCGGCTCGGGGAATTCCATACGCTCTAGAACAATAATTTTGTCCGCGTCACAAAGGGTATCCCCGGTAGTGACGTCTTTTAGGCCTACCGCAGCAGCGATATCGCCGGCCAATACTTCTTTGATTTCTTCACGGCTGTTGGCATGCATTTGCACCATGCGGCCAACACGCTCTTTTTTGTGTTTGACGGGGTTGTAGATGCCTGTTCCGCTGGTGAGTTTGCCAGAATAGACACGGAAGAAAGTCAGGGTACCCACAAAGGGGTCTGTAGCTATCTTAAAGGCCAATGCCGAAAACGGCGCGTCATCGTCTGCTTCACGGGATTCGACCGTCTCGCCGTCCTCCAGAGTGCCCTGAATGGCTTTTACTTCTGTGGGCGCGGGCAGATATTCGATTACGGCGTCGAGCATGGCTTGCACGCCCTTGTTCTTAAAGGCCGAACCACCAATTACGGGAATAATTTCGTTGGCTAAGGTACGGGCACGAATACCAGCTTTGATTTCTTCTTCGCTAAGCGCTTCGCCTTCGAGATATTTATTCATCAGGTCGTCGTTGGCTTCGGCCGCCGACTCAACCAGAAATTCGCGCATCTCTTCGCACTGAGCCTGAAGCTCTGCTGGAATCTCTTCGAGGTTAAAGGTCATGCCCTGATCCTCTTCGCTCCAAATAATGGCTTTCATCCGGACAAGATCGACAACACCCCTGAAGTTCTCTTCCGAGCCAATGGTCAACTGCAGCGGAACCGGATTGGCTCCCAAACGTTCTTTTAGCTGCTTTACTACCATCATAAAGTCGGCGCCGGCGCGATCCATCTTGTTCACAAAAACCATACGCGGTACTTCGTATTTATTGGCCTGCCGCCATACGGTTTCCGTCTGCGGTTGCACACCGGAAGAACCACAAAGCACCACCACTGCGCCGTCTAGAACCCGCAGCGAACGTTCGACTTCAATGGTGAAGTCAACGTGTCCGGGTGTATCAATAATGTTGATGCGGTGTTCGGGGAATTGCTGATCCATGCCCTGCCAAAAACAGGTGGTGGCAGCAGAGGTGATGGTGATACCTCGTTCTTGTTCTTGCTCCATCCAGTCCATGGTGGCAGCGCCATCGTGAACTTCACCAATCTTGTGGGACATACCGGTATAAAAAAGCACGCGCTCCGTCGTAGTGGTTTTACCGGCATCCACGTGGGCAGCAATACCAATATTGCGATAACGACCGATAGGAGTTTTACGTGCCACTTTTATTTTCCCGATTAGTTAGTCTTTTTCTTTAGCTATTTATTTGGTTGTAGAACGCAAAAGGCAGCCCTGAAGCCGCCTCTTGAATAAATACAGTTTTCTGGTGCTGCTGAGTTTAGAAGCGGAAGTGCGAGAACGCCTTGTTCGCTTCTGCCATACGGTGAACGTCTTCACGTTTACGTACCGCGTTACCGCGACCTTCAGCTGCTTCTAACAACTCACCTGCCAAACGCTGGCGCATGGATTTCTCACCACGGGCGCGGGCATATTCAACCAACCAGCGCATGGCCAAGGCATGACGGCGTGAAGGGCGAACTTCAACAGGCACCTGATAGGTAGCACCACCGACTCGACGGGATTTAACTTCCACGTGAGGGGCAATATTATCGAGAGCCAACTCAAATACTTCCATTGGCTCTTTGTCGGATTTCTCGTCAACAATTTCCATGGCGCCATAGACGATTTTTTCAGCGATAGATTTTTTACCGCTTTCCATAACATGGTTGATAAATTTGGCGAGAACCAAATTCCCGTATTTGGGATCTGGCAGGATGATTCGTTTGGCGGCGACGCGACGTCTTGGCATTTCTATTTCCTCTTCAGGCTAACCCAGAACTATAAAAGTCTGGCCTTACTGGTTTTTGTTTAGTTTAGGTTTACTTATTTTGGCTACTTCTTGTTTTCGAAAAACCTACTTAGGTTTTCTTTACTTCGGCTTTTTAGCGCCGTACTTAGAACGACGTTGCTTGCGATCTGTCACTCCGGAGCAATCCAGTGAGCCACGTACGGTGTGGTAGCGAACACCAGGAAGATCTTTAACTCGACCACCGCGAATAAGAACAACACTGTGCTCTTGCAGGTTATGACCTTCGCCACCGATGTAGGAGCTAACTTCGTAGCCATTGGTCAGGCGAACACGACAAACTTTGCGAAGCGCTGAATTAGGCTTCTTCGGTGTGGTGGTATACACACGAGTACAAACGCCACGGCGTTGTGGGCTCGCTTGTAATGCTGGTACGTCACTCTTGGCAACTTTGCGCTTGCGAGGCTTGCGCACCAACTGGTTAATTGTGGACATTCAATGCTCCGTAAATAAGTTCGATTCAGGTGAAAATGGGATACACAAAGGGTATTTCCGCCTGAATTTAGCGAGCGCGCATTCTAAAGAGTGGCTGTATCAGCGTCAAGCGCTTGCGGGCTCTGTTTTTAATATAGTTTTTTATGAAAAAAGACCCCTTATTCAGGGGTCTTTTTCAAAAAAATTAAATTGAGCCTGATCATTTTAGTGAGCAAGCTCAATCCGCCTATTCTTCAGCAGTTGGTTTCTCTTCGGCTACCTCAACGGCTGCCTCAGGAATTTCCATTTCGTACTCTTCACCCGGTTCACCAAGAGCTTCGGCGAGTTGGGCTTCAAGAACTTCTCCTGTCATCTCGTATTTCGCTTCGCGCGCCTTGCGACGAGCTTCGTGATAGGCCAAACCGGTACCGGCTGGTATCAATCGACCCACAACAACGTTCTCTTTCAGACCACGCAATACATCGGATTTACCGGTAACCGAAGCTTCGGTAAGCACACGAGTAGTTTCCTGGAAGGAAGCAGCAGAGATAAAGGACTCGGTCGCCAAAGAAGCTTTAGTAATACCCAGTAACAAGCGCTCGAACTTGGGCGGTTGTTTGCCTTCTTTCTCGAGATCTTCAACCATCTGCACTGCTTTGATGTATTCGATCTGCTCACCGCGGATATAAGGTGAATCACCCATTTCAGTGATCTCGACCTTACGCAACATTTGACGGGCGATAACTTCAATGTGCTTGTCATTGATTTTCACACCCTGCAGACGGTAAACCTCTTGAATCTCGTTGGTGATGTATTTGGCTAGAGCCTCAACACCCATAAGACGCAAGATATCGTGCTGGCTAGGTGGCCCATCACAGATGACCTCACCCTTCTCAACCGTCTCACCTTCAAACACTTGGGTAGCTCGCCACTTGGGAATCAACATCTCCCAGTGATCTGAACCATCTTCAAGCAATTCACCGTTCAGTGGGAAGACTTGAATACGTTTTTTACCCTTGGTTTCTTTACCAAAGGCAAAGGTACCGGCAATTTCGGCCAAAATTGAGTGCTCTTTTGGCTTACGTGCTTCAAACAAATCAGCAACACGAGGCAGACCACCTGTGATATCGCGAGTTTTTGAACCCTCTTGAGGAATTCTCGCAATTACGTCACCAACCGCGATCTTGTCACCGTCAGCCATGTTCACAATGGAACCAGCCGGCAGCAGGTAATGCGCTGGCGCCTTGCTGTTTGGCAGAGAAAGTTCTTTGCCCTTGCCATCTACCAAAGTGATCGCTGGCTTAAGATCTTTACCAGCAGCGGACCGCTCGTTTGGATCGATAACCGCTGAACTGCTCAGGCCGGTCAACTCATCCGTTTGCAGGTTGATGGACAAACCTTCTTCCATGCCGCTGAACTTCGCTTTACCAGCAACTTCAGCAACAATCGGATGTGTATGCGGATCCCAAGTAGTAACGATTGCTCCGCCATCTACTTCGGCACCGTGCTGAACTTTAATAGTCGCACCGTAAGGCAGCTTATAACGCTCGCGCTCACGGCCAGTCTCTTTCTCGGCAACAACAAGTTCGCCGGAACGAGATACGGTAACCAGTTCGCCGTTTTTACGCTCAACCACTTTGACGTTAACCAGGCGAACAATACCTTCTTGTTTAACCTGGATGCTATCAGCGGCAGAAGCTCGTGACGCCGCACCACCAATGTGGAAGGTACGCATGGTTAGCTGAGTGCCTGGCTCACCAATAGACTGGGCTGCGATTACACCGACCGCCTCGCCTTGGTTGATCTTGTGTCCACGGGCCAAATCGCGACCGTAACACTCGGCACAGATACCGTGATCGCTTACACAGGAGATAGGTGAGCGCACAATTACTTCATCGATACCCATCTGCTCAATGCGAGTCATCCAGACTTCGTCAATCATAGTTCCTTTGGGCACAACCACGTCTTCGTCGTCACCGCGAATTACATCTTTGGCAACCACTCGACCCAGAATTCGATCACCCAGAGATTCGATGATGTCACCACCTTCGATAACTGGAGTCATCAATAGACCCTCTTCAGTACCACAATCCACTTCGGTGATAACAACGTCCTGAGCTACGTCAACCAATCGACGTGTCAGATAACCAGAGTTAGCCGTTTTCAATGCGGTATCCGCCAATCCTTTACGAGCACCGTGAGTTGAGATGAAGTACTGAAGTACGTTCAAACCTTCTCGGAAGTTCGCAACAATTGGCGTTTCAATAATAGAACCATCTGGACGAGCCATCAGACCACGCATACCAGCGAGCTGACGTATCTGAGCGGGGGAGCCCCGAGCACCCGAGTCGGCCATCATAAAGACGCTGTTGTAGGAATCTTGAACTTCTTCCTCACCCTTGGCGTTCATCACTTTCTCAGTGCTGATACCAACCATCATAGACTTGGCTACAACGTCGTTGGCGCGAGACCAGATATCAATAACCTTATTGTACTTCTCGCCCTGAGTTACCAGACCGGAAGAAAACTGCTGCTCGATTTCTTTAACTTCGGCATCAGCCTTGGCAATGATTTCTTCTTTCTCATCAGGGATAACGAAGTCGTCAACGCCGATGGAAGTACCAGAACGAGTTGAATAGGCAAAACCTGTGTACATCAGCTGATCAGCAAAAATTACCGTGGCTTTGAGGCCTACAGATCGGTAACAAGTATCGATCAAGCGAGAAATCGCTTTTTTAGTCAGCGGCTGGTTCACCAATTCGAAGGCCATGCCTTCGGGGATGATGCGCCAAATTAAAGCGCGGCCTACCGTGGTTTCGACAATCATGGTCTGACTGGTTTGTTCGCCGTTTTCGCCGTTTTCGCCGTTTACCACTTCGCTAATTCGAACTGATACCAAAGCGTGCAGATCTACCTTGCCTGAATCGTAGGCGCGGGATACTTCAGCAGTGTTGGCAAAACGCATGCCTTCACCACGAGCGTTGATCTTTGAGCGAGTCATGTAATAAAGACCCAAGACCACATCCTGCGAAGGAACGATAATAGGATCGCCGTTCGCCGGTGAAAGGATATTGTTGGTGGACATCATCAGAGCACGAGCTTCGAGCTGTGCTTCCAAAGTCAGAGGAACGTGAACCGCCATTTGGTCACCATCGAAATCCGCGTTAAAAGCAGAACAAACGAGTGGGTGCAATTGAATGGCTTTACCCTCGATCAGGATAGGCTCAAACGCCTGAATGCCTAACCTGTGCAATGTTGGCGCGCGGTTTAGTAGCACTGGATGTTCACGAATAACTTCGTCAAGGACGTCCCATACAACGGCTTCTTCGCGCTCAACCATTTTCTTCGCAGCTTTGATGGTGGTGGCCATGCCACGCAATTCCAACTTACTGAAAATAAAGGGTTTAAACAGCTCAAGCGCCATTTTCTTGGGCAGGCCACACTGGTGCAAACGCAGCGTTGGACCACAAACAATTACCGAACGGCCTGAGTAATCAACACGCTTACCAAGCAGGTTCTGACGGAAACGACCCTGTTTACCTTTGATCATATCGGCCAAAGATTTCAGAGGACGTTTGTTGGATCCGGTAATTGCGCGACCACGACGACCGTTATCCAGAAGCGCATCTACGGCTTCTTGCAACATACGTTTTTCGTTGCGCACGATAATGTCAGGAGCGTTTAGCTCCAATAATCTTTTAAGCCGGTTGTTACGGTTAATCACTCGACGGTACAGATCGTTCAGATCGGAAGTCGCAAAACGACCGCCATCCAAAGGAACCAGCGGACGCAAATCAGGTGGTAGAACTGGCAGTACTTCCAGAACCATCCACTGTGGCTTGTTACCGGAACCGTGGAATGCTTCAAGCAATTTCAGACGCTTGGAAAGCTTCTTGATTTTGGTTTCTGAATTGGTTGCAGGGATTTCTTCACGCAATGCAGCAATTTCAGATTCCAGATCGATATCAGCCAACAGGGCTTGAATCGCTTCGGCACCCATTTTTGCTTCGAACTCGTCACCGTAGTTTTCCATGGCTTCAAAATACTGGTCGTCAGTCAATAGCTGACCGCGTTCCAGATCTGTCATGCCAGGTTCAGTAACGATATAGGATTCGAAATATAGAACTCGCTCGATCTCACGCAGCGTCATATCTAGCATCAAGCCGATACGAGAGGGCAGAGATTTCAGGAACCAGATGTGCGCACATGGCGTAGCCAGTTCGATGTGGGCCATTCGCTCACGACGAACCTTAGCAACGGTAACTTCAACGCCACATTTTTCGCAGACGATGCCGCGGTGTTTCATGCGTCGATATTTACCACAAAGACATTCGTAATCCTTGATAGGACCAAATACCTTGGCGCAGAACAAACCATCACGCTCGGGCTTAAAAGTCCGATAGTTAATGGTTTCCGGTTTTTTCACTTCACCAAAGGACCACGAACGAATCATGTCCGGGGAGGCCAGACTGATACGGATCGAATCAAATTCTTCGACTTCAGTCTGGGACTTCAGCATTTTCAACAGGTCTTTCAAGGCCTTTCCTCCAATATAGAGTTAAACAGCAAGGGGTGCAGAGCGCTTACTGCTTTAATTATCTTCTTCCAATTCGATGTTGATACCGAGAGATCTAATCTCACGCACCAGTACGTTGAAGGATTCCGGCATGCCGGGCTCCATTCGATGATCGCCGTCCACAATGTTTTTATACATTTTGGTTCGACCGTTAACGTCATCGGATTTGACCGTGAGCATTTCCTGCAATGTGTGAGCGGCGCCGTAAGCTTCCAGAGCCCAGACCTCCATCTCACCAAATCGCTGGCCACCGAACTGCGCTTTACCACCCAGCGGCTGCTGAGTAACCAAGCTATAAGAGCCGGTAGAACGTGCATGCATCTTGTCATCCACCAAGTGGTTGAGTTTGAGCATGTACATATAGCCTACGGTGACGGGACGATCAAAAGCATCGCCTGTACGTCCATCATATAAAGTGACCTGGCCGCTTGTAGGTTGCCCCGCAAGCTCCAACAGACCTTTGATTTCGGCTTCATCCGCGCCGTCAAATACCGGTGTTGCCATGGGCACACCACCACGCAGATTACCCGCCAAATTCAGGACATCATCATCGCTAAAGCTTTTCAGGGAGGTTTCGGTAGTGCCTTCACCCAAGTTGTAGATTTTCTCTAGGAACTTGCGTAGGTCAGCTACAGATTTCTGCTCTATCAGCATGCGATCGATCTTTTCACCCAGACCCTTGGCCGCAAGACCGAGGTGGGTTTCCAAAATCTGACCAACGTTCATGCGCGAGGGCACACCTAGCGGATTCAGCACGATATCAATGGGCACACCATGCTCATCGTAAGGCATGTCTTCAACTGGCTTGATCACTGAGATAACACCCTTGTTACCGTGACGTCCGGCCATTTTGTCGCCAGGCTGAATGCGTCGTTTGATCGCCATGTATACCTTGACGATTTTCAGTACGCCCGGAGCCAAATCGTCCCCAGATTCCAGCTTGCCACGCTTATCTTCATAGCGCTCTTCCAGTTCGGCTTTACGCTCTTCAAGATAGCTCAAGGCTCGATCAAGCACGTCGTTCTGATCAGCGGTTGCCATACGAACCTTGGACCAATCTTCAATGCTGTATTGAGTAGCACTTTCAAGGTCGAGCTTGGCGCCCTTCTTCAGGCCAAGAGCCTTAGTGACTGGACTACCGACCAAGGCACTGACGAGTCGAGTTTTGACTGCGCCTTCGAAGATAGACTCTTCGGTACGCAAATCCTTACGGACTTTTTCCAGCTCCGCTTTTTCAATCGATTTTGCGCGATCATCTTTTTGCAGGCCGTCACGGGTAAACACCTGAACGTCAATTACGGTGCCCTTAGTACTGCCGGGAACACGCAATGATGTGTCTTTCACGTCGGAGGCTTTCTCGCCAAAAATAGCGCGTAGAAGTTTTTCTTCTGGAGTTAACTGGGTCTCACCTTTTGGCGTGACCTTACCCACCAGAATGTCACCGGCGCCGACTTCAGCACCTACGTAGACAATACCGGATTCATCAAGTTTACCGAGAGCGGCTTCACCGACATTCGGAATATCCGCAGTAATCTCTTCTGGCCCAAGCTTGGTATCACGAGCCACACAGGTGAGTTCCTGAATATGGATGCTGGTAAAGCGATCTTCTTCAACTACGCGTTCGCTAACCAAAATCGAATCTTCAAAGTTATAACCATTCCAAGGCATAAAGGCGATACGCATGTTCTGCCCCAAAGCCAATTCACCGATGTCGATGGACGGACCGTCAGCAACAATATCGCCTTTAGCCACTTTGGAACCGCGCTTAACGATCGGCTTCTGGTTAATACAGGTGTTTTGGTTCGAACGGGTGTATTTGGTCAGGTTGTAAATATCGATTCCGGCTTCGCCAGGTTCGATCTCACTTTCGTCAACTCGGATAACAATGCGAGCTGCATCAACACTGTCGATAACACCACCGCGCCGAGCAACTACACAAACACCGGAATCTTTAGCAACATCGCGCTCGATACCGGTACCAACCAATGGTTTATCCGCACGCAGAGCAGGCACAGCCTGTCGTTGCATGTTGGAGCCCATCAATGCCCGGTTGGCATCATCGTGCTCCAGGAACGGAATCAAAGAGGCGGCAACGGATACCACTTGGCGTGGTGATACATCCATATACTGCACATCTTCTGGTGGTTTCACGGTAAATTCGTTCAGATGACGAACCGTAACCAACTCATCGGTGAGTTTGTTATTTTTGTCCAAACCCGCGGACGCCTGCGCCACAACAAATTGTGCTTCATTAATGGCTGACAGAAATTCAATTTCGTCAGTGGCCTTGCCGTCTATAACTTTTCGATATGGCGCTTCAAGGAAGCCATAGCTGTTGGTTCGGGCATAGGTCGCCAGAGAGTTGATCAGACCAATGTTTGGTCCTTCAGGTGTCTCAATAGGGCAGACTCGACCGTAATGAGTTGGATGCACATCTCGCACCTCAAACCCGGCACGTTCGCGAGTCAAACCGCCTGGTCCCAAAGCAGAAACACGACGTTTGTGAGTCACTTCAGAAAGCGGATTATTCTGATCCATAAACTGAGATAGTTGTGATGAACCAAAGAACTCTTTAACCGCCGCTGCAACGGGCTTGGCATTGATCAGATCCTGAGGCATCAATCCTTCGCTCTCGGCGACGGACAGACGCTCCCGAACGGCACGTTCAACACGAACTAGACCGACACGGAATTGATTTTCTGCCATTTCGCCAACGGAGCGAATACGGCGGTTACCCAAGTGATCGATATCATCGACCATGCCTTTACCGTTGCGGATTTCAATCAATGTATCCATCACATTGACGATATCGGAGCGCATGGCTTCAAAAGCATCTCGTAGCTCACCAAAGGTTTTTGGCTCGGCACCAGCCACTCCCAGAAGTTTCTGAATTTCCGCTGGCAGGTTGTTTACGTCAACTTTGTTGTCAGGTTTTTTGTCCGCATATTTAAGTGCGAAATAACGACCATCCACCAAGACACCAGAACCGCTATCGGTATCAATATTTAATCGGCGGTTGAACTTCATTCGGCCTACGCCGGAGAGGTTGTAGCGCTCCGAACTGAAGAAAAGATTATGAAACAAACCTTCCGCTGAATCTTTTGTCGGCGGCTCGCCTGGGCGCATCATGCGGTAGATCTCTACCAGAGCCTCAAGCTGAGTGCGGGTGGGATCAGCACGCAATGTATCTGATACAAAGGGACCAGCATCCAGATCGTTTGTATAGAGCACTTCAAACTCATTGATATTGGCCTCAACTAGAGACGCCAATACTTCTGTCGTTAGCTCGGTATTACACTCGTGCAATAGCTCACCAGTTTCCGGATCGATAAGATCTTTCGCTAGTGCCTTGCCCCAGAGATACTCTTCCGGAATCTCAAGCTGATTGACTTCGGCCTCTTCGAGTTCTTTGATGTGACGAGTCGTAATACGTCGACCCTGCTCAACCATGACTTTGCCGCGTTGACCTTTGATGTCGAACTGGGCAATTTCACCACGCAGACGGGAAGGAACCAGCTCCATCTGATAGGCGTCTTTCTCGAATTTGAAAGTTGTCGTTTCAAAGAACATGCCCAAAATTTCTTCTGAGGTATAACCCAGAGCGCGCAGCAAGATAGTGGCATGCAACTTACGCCGGCGGTCAATACGCACAAAAACCTGATCTTTTGGATCAAATTCAAAATCCAACCATGAACCGCGGTAAGGAATTATCCGCGCGGAATACAGCAGCTTGCCAGAGGAGTGCGTTTTGCCACGGTCGTGGTCAAAAAACACACCGGGCGAACGGTGCAGCTGAGAAACAATAACTCGCTCAGTACCATTGATAACAAAGGTACCGTTGTCGGTCATGAGCGGAATTTCGCCCATATAAACTTCTTGCTCTTTGATGTCCTTGACGGTACGAGCCGAGGTTTCACGATCGTAGATTACTAAGCGCACGCGCACACGCAGAGGCACCGAGTAAGTCACGCCGCGAAGAATACATTCGCTGACGTCAAAGGCTGGTTTGCCCAACTTGTAATCAACATATTCAAGTGCCGCATTCCCGGAGTTGGCAATAATCGGAAATATGGATTGGAAGGCTGCGTGTAAACCTTTTTCTTTGCGTTCTTCTGCAGGAATATCGGCTTGTGTAAATTCGCGGTACGAATCCAGCTGAATCGCGAGCAAATATGGTTGCTCCATTACTTTTGGCAATCTGCCAAAGGTTTTGCGAATTCGCTGTTTTTCGGTATAAGAAAACGCCATCAGTATCAGCTCCCTAGCTATCAGTAGGTGGACTGCTAACTTGCTATATTCAACTCGCAGTCCAAGAGTTGAATCGACCGCCCTCTCTAAATGAGTAGGCCGGTCGCAGAAATCTTTTTAAATCAGTCGCTTATAGAAGCGACACAAGGCCGACGGATAAATCCGCCAGCCTTGGGTCAATCAGCTTAAGCGCTGATCAAAAGTCGAATTACTTAAGTTCGACAGAAGCGCCAGCTTCTTCAAGCTGCTTCTTAGCTTCTTCTGCTTCTTCTTTAGAAGCGCCTTCCTTAATTGGTGAAGGTGCGCCGTCAACAAGGTCTTTCGCTTCTTTCAGGCCAAGACCTGTAATAGTACGAACTGCCTTAATAACGTTAACTTTCTTCTCGCCAACTGCAGTAAGAACAACGTCAAATTCAGATTGCTCTTCAGCAGCAGCGCCGGCGTCACCACCAGCAGCTGGAGCCGCAACCACAGCAGCAGCTGCTTGAGCGGATACACCAAATTTCTCTTCCATTGCGCTAACCAGCTCAACAACGTCCATTACACTCATTTCGGCAATTGCGTCGAGGATTTCGTCTTTAGAAAGTGCCATTTTTATAACTCCAAATAAATTTTGCTAATTCGATTAAATTTAAGCCGCGTCTTTCTGATTTCGTACCTGATCAACTACGCGGACAACACGTCCGGGTACATCGTTGAAGGTGCGAACCATCTTGGTGACGGGTGCAAGCATGACGCCAGCCAACATCGCGAGAGCCTGATCACGGGTTGGCAAGGTAGCCAATACGTCGATCTGGTTTTTCTCAAGAAGCTGACCACCAACTGATAAAGCCTTAACTTCAAAATTGTCATTTTCTTTGGCAAACTTTTTGAACAACCTTGCGGCTGCTCCTGGATCCACCATCGAAAAGCCAAAAATTGATGGGCCTTTCAGTACATCGTCTACACATTCAAAATCAGTGTCTCTAAAAGCACGTTTCGCCAAAGTATTTTTGACTACACGCAAAACAATCTGATTTTCACGAGCTTGCTTACGCAGCTCTGTCATATCGGCTACTTCTACCCCACGGGCATCAGCAACAACCAAAGACAGCGCATTAGAAGCAGTTTCGCTCACGTCTGCGACAATCGTTTTTTTGTCTTCAAATCCAAGTGCCACTTGTGCTACTCCTGGAATTGGTTTCATTTAAGGTAGCAAAATACATCTACTACCCACCTATTAAGTGAAACCAGCAATTTTCGCTGGGGTTCACCATCTGCGCAGGATGATTCTTCTTATTAAGCGTTGAGTTCGAAAACTCTCGGCTCCTGCGGTCTTTGACAGTCCGCTAACGCGAACCCCCAAATTCGTTTTGACAGCCACAATAAAGCTAACTGCCATCCAACCAAGCGGTATTAAGCGCTAGGCTTGCGGCACAGGAAGTGCCGCCATGAGCCAAAGGCTCATGCGAGCCTTTTAAAACCAAGGAATTTCACACAATTCCGCCGGGTTTTAAAAGGCGACGCTAACCAATAGACAAGGATGTCTAGTGGTTAGCCAATTTCAATAGTCGAGTTATCCAGCGTTACGCCCGGCCCCATAGTGGTCGAAAGCACTACCTTCTGAAGGTAAACACCTTTAGCTGCAGCAGGTTTCAGTTTTCTTAGATCTGCCAATAGGGCTTCAAGGTTTTGCTTCAGAGCTGGACCATCAAAATCAATTTTGCCTATACCGCCGTGAACGATGCCGTTTTTGTCGGTGCGAAATCGCACTTGACCAGCCTTGGCATTTTCAACAGCGACTGCTGGAGTTGGCGTTACAGTGCCGGTTTTGGGGTTTGGCATAAGTCCGCGAGGACCCAGCACCTGACCCAGGGCACCAACAACGCGCATAGCATCTGGAGTGGCTATGACCACACCAAAGTCTAGATCGCCGCCTTTCATTTTTTCGGCCAAATCGTCCATACCAACTTCGTCAGCACCAGCTGCTTTAGCTGCATCGGCATTTTCGCCCTGGGCAAAAACGGCAACACGGACAGATTTACCACTACCGGCCGGCAAAGTGGTAGCACCACGAACGGCCTGATCAGATTTACGCGGATCAACGCCCAGCCTAATAGCTGCTTCGACGGTTTCCGTAAAATTCTTGGACGCAAATTCTTGCAACAGGGCAACTGCTTCATCAAAGGGATAAGGCTTGCCCGTTTCTACTTTTTCTTGGAACGCACGAACGCGTTTAGATGCTTTAGCCATCAGACGACGCCCTCCACTTCAAGGCCCATACTGCGCGCAGTACCAGCAATTGTTCTTACAGCTGCATCCATATCGGCTGCAGTTAAATCCGGTTCTTTAGTCTTGGCAATTTCTTCCAGCTGACTGCGGTTAACCTTGCCCACCTTTTCAGTATTAGGCCGACCACTACCGGATTTAACGCCCGCTGCTTTCTTCAACAAAATCGCCGCTGGCGGCGTCTTCATTATGAAGGTAAAGCTTTTATCGCTATAAACCGTGATTACAACAGGAACAGGAAGACCTGGCTCAGTGCCCTGAGTTTGGGCATTGAAGGCCTTACAGAATTCCATAATATTGACACCGTGCTGACCGAGAGCCGGACCAACAGGTGGACTTGGATTTGCCTGACCAGCTGGCACTTGCAGCTTGATGTAGGCATCTACTTTCTTCGCCATTTAGGTTTCTCCTAGTTGGGTGTTATCGCCTCGAAGTGTCTCCACTTGTCTTCGGCTCCCCGCACTTTTTGCTTCCTATCTTTTGATAGGCCCTTTTAACAGGGGCGCGCATTAAACGCGCTCTTAGCTCAAAGTGCAATGAATCAGGCTTTTTCGACCTGAGTAAATTCGAGATCCACCGGGGTGGATCGACCGAAAATTGTTACTGCAACACGCAATTTGCTCTTCTCGTAATTAACTTCCTCAACCACGCCGTTGAAGTCATTAAAAGGCCCATCGGTAACACGAACCATTTCACCGGGCTCGTATACGGTTTTAGGACGAGGCTTCTCACCAGAATCCTGAACCCGCTGCAAAATCAAATCTGCTTCACGCTGAGTAATGGGAGCAGGCTGATCCGCCTTGCCTCCAATAAAACCCATCACGCGAGGTGTTTCTTTAACAAGGTGCCAGCTATCGTCATCAAGCTCCATCTGCACCAATACGTAACCCGGAAAGAATTTGCGCTCACTGCTGCGCTTTTTGCCGTCTTTCATTTCCACCACTTCTTCGGTGGGAACAAGAATCTCGCCAAATTTGTCTTCCATTCCCAAAAGCTCAATACGCTCTCTAAGGGAACCTACGACTTTTTTTTCATAGCCTGAAAAGGCATGTACTACGTACCAACGCAAATTCGTCACCTATCCAAGCAATGCTTCAGCACCTAGACCGAAAAGCCAGTCTAGGAATGTCAATATAAGCGCCATAAAGGCAACCACAGCGATAACCATCAGCGTTGCTTTGTTGCGCTCATCCTGAGTCGGCCATACTACGCGACGAACCTCAGCTCGGGCACCTTTGGCGATATGCCAAAAAGCTGCTCCCTGAGAGGTTTGCACCGCAATAAAACCAGCCACGATCGCCATACCTGTGCCACCAAGCACACGATAAAAAAGCGATTCCTCGGCATAAATTGAATTAAGCACGGCAACGCCGGCAATAATCGCCACAACGAGCAGCCATAGCACTGTATTTAGAGCTTTGTTGTTTTGCTTAGTTTCTTCAGTACTCATAAATTCCAATAACTAGTATCAATAGCGCTAAATTTGGCAGGCCAGGAGGGACTCGAACCCCCAACACCCGGTTTTGGAGACCGGTGCTCTACCAATTGAACTACTGGCCTAAAACCCTCTCCCCGAGAAACAGACAAAGCCGGAACGCTTTTTGCGCCCCGGCTTTCGATCTAATTTCGATTACTCGATAATTTTGGCTACAACACCAGCACCAACGGTACGGCCACCCTCACGAATCGCAAATCGAAGACCTTCTTCCATTGCAATCGGAGCATGCAGCTCTACTACCATCTGAATGTTGTCACCAGGCATTACCATTTCAACGCCATCCGGAAGCTCACAAGCACCAGTCACATCCGTAGTACGGAAATAGAACTGAGGACGGTAGCCTTTAAAGAATGGAGTGTGTCGACCACCTTCGTCTTTAGACAGAACATAAACCTCTGCTTCAAACTTAGTATGTGGGGTAATAGCACCAGGCTTACAAAGAACTTGCCCGCGCTCAACTTCATCACGCTTAGTACCACGCAGAAGCACACCAACATTCTCACCAGCACGACCTTCGTCGAGCAGCTTGCGGAACATCTCAACACCTGTACAGGTGGTTTTAGTAGTGTCGTGGATACCAACAATTTCAATCTCGTCGCCAACGTTTACTACGCCGCGCTCAACCCGACCGGTTACAACTGTACCGCGACCAGAGATAGAGAAAACGTCTTCGATAGGCATGAGGAATGGCAGATCAACCGCACGCTCAGGCTCAGGGATATATTCATCCAGAGTCTCAACCAGCTTCTTAACTGCAGTAGTACCCATTTCGTTATCATCTTCACCGTTCAGAGCCATCAGCGCTGAACCAGTGATAATTGGAGTATCGTCGCCTGGGAATTCGTATTGATCGAGAAGCTCACGAACTTCCATTTCAACCAATTCAAGCAACTCTTCGTCGTCAACCATGTCGGCTTTGTTCAGGAATACAACGATGTAAGGAACACCAACCTGACGAGAAAGAAGGATGTGCTCACGCGTCTGAGGCATGGGGCCATCAGCAGCAGAACAAACCAGAATCGCTCCATCCATTTGGGCAGCACCAGTAATCATGTTTTTCACATAATCGGCGTGTCCCGGACAGTCAACGTGTGCGTAGTGACGCGCTGGTGATTCGTATTCAACGTGTGAAGTCGCGATGGTAATACCACGCTCTCTCTCTTCCGGTGCGTTATCGATGCCGTCAAACGCAACTGCATCACCGCCCCATACTTCCGCACATACGCGTGTTAGCGCTGCCGTCAGTGTGGTTTTACCGTGATCCACGTGTCCAATAGTGCCCACATTTACATGCGGCTTACTTCGCTCAAACTTCTCTTTTGCCATCTCTCGCTTCTCCTCAAGTCAGCTTCTTATTGCAATTCAATTTGGTGGCTGAACCTTCAGCTATCAAAACTTCAACCACCAACCTAACTAATACCATCCAAATTATTTATGGAGCTCATAACCGGATTTGAACCGGTGACCTCTTCCTTACCAAGGAAGTGCTCTACCGACTGAGCTATATGAGCACAAAACCTTGTCCACTCCCCCCTATACTATTAAGGGTTGGAGCGGGTAGCGGGAATCGAACCCGCATATTCAGCTTGGAAGGCTGACGTTCTACCACTGAACTATACCCGCCGCACCTAACTCATTTGGCGAGTCCAATTCCGGTTCTCACCTGCCCTTCACAGAGCACTTATATTCGTACCGAGAAAGCTCTCCCTTTCTCCGACCAAATATCTGGTGGTGGGGGGTGGATTCGAACCACCGAAGCTTTCGCGTCAGATTTACAGTCTGATCCCTTTGGCCGCTCGGGAACCCCACCTAATTCTTAATCAATCCACCCAAGCGACAAACTTGATTTGATGGAGCTGGTGAGAGGAGTCGAACCCCCGACCTGCTGATTACAAGTCAGCTGCTCTACCAATTGAGCTACACCAGCCTCACTCAAACAACCCAACCAAATTGGCTGGGCGCAGTGGAGGCGGGATTCTATTGAAACTTATGCTACGAAGCAACCTAAAAACAGGAATTTTCCTCGCGGGTCATCGAGGGGAAATCAGACTCCAGTTCGCGCCAGTAATCTGGGGCCAAAGAGACAGATTCCTGAAGGGGCAAATGCAAGACATAACGGGCCTGCTCAACTGTGTACTGATACTCGCCGGTCTGATACCCCAGAGCTTCAATTTGTGTTTCACGGGTCAACGCATTTTGCGCTGTACTGAACACCCCAACAGAAATACCGTTTTCCAGTTCGCCGTCGGCAATAATAAAACTTTCGATATTTTCCCTGCGTAATACGTTGAGCTCCAAGGCTGCCTCGCGATAGGAAGCAAATGGCTCGATATACACCATAATTGGACCCGGAGACTCAACCACCTCCTCCACCAAATAGGGATCCATATCAACAGCCTCTAGGCGCTCAATGATGTCACTCAACTCTTCGTCATCGGCTCTTATGGCTTCACAGAGCCCTTCCAAAGCCGGGTCCAATTCAATTTCGGGCTCCGCATTTGCGATTTTGTCTTCTTCAAACTCAGTTATTAAAGGCTGACGTATAAGCTCAAAATCATCTCGCACGGAAACGGAGCTGGGTAAGCTTTGGGGTTCATTTTCCTCAATTCGTAGCGAGTCGCGTTCAGTAAAGTTGAGCTCGTCGATCAGTATTAGTCGGGCGGCACCAACAGGCCTCGGCAAATCAACCGTTACGTTTTGATCCTGATCAGCGCGAAAAACGAAAAAAGCTGCCAGATTGGCGATAACTAAAATCACTGCCATCCACTTCATTGCGATGTCATATCCCTAATTTCTCTGTTTCGATGATGTTCGGCCCAGGCCATATCCAAACCTCGCAATACCAAATTTTCAATACCAACCCCCTCGGGAAGCGCCACAAGAAAGTGTGCTGCATCCCCACCGGTAATTACCAACTGACCATGGCCGGCATCACTCATTAGCTTTTCAACAAGCGCCACAGTTGATGCAAAAATACCATGATCTATAGCTGCTCTAGTATCTGTAGCTAGATCTGCTTGGTACTCGGCCGGCTCTGTCACCAATGTGGCGAGGCTCTGACTGGTATTTAGCAGTGCAGCTCTTTGTAGTTCTAGACCCGGAAGAATGAAGCCTCCCTGATGCTTTCCCCAGTTATCAACTACGTCCAGTGTAATGGCGGTGCCTGCATCAACAAGGACAAAGCCTTTTCCATATTTATTCCAGAGCGCCAACATCGCCAACCATCTGTCGACACCTAGATGCTCCGAATTAGCATAGGCTGATATCAATCCCATGCTTTCACCTTGCGATTCAGCAAGCCAATGCTCAATGACTAGCTCATGGCAAAGCGATTCCAGCATCTGATTCCAGTCATTGGTCTGCACACTGCTGATAGCAATACTTTCAATTTTGTGGGCCGCTTGTCGAACCCAATCAACAAATTGAAGGGACTCATCAATAGCGCAGCTTTGAATATCTGCAGCAATACCCAGTTGCCATTTGACCCTGGTATTGCCTGCATCCACAAAAAGAGTATTCAACCTGCTTCTCTCAGTGACAGTGGTACCTGGTTATTACTAAATTTTGTGATCAACATTTATTGAGGGGTTTAGTTGGTGGTTCTGGAATTATACGAGCAGTTGATCAGCACAGCACCGAGTTCCGCAATTCCGGCTGCTCTATTCGTAATAAAAGTGGCTACTGTTTCTTCAACTACCTATAAATTGATATCGCTTACGGTTACGCGATAGGTACTCAGAGTAGGATATTCAGATGTCCTTATATAAATGGTGCTAACTGTGAAAAATCGAATTATTGAATCTCTGTAAAAGCAAAAAGCCCACCAATTTGGTGGGCTAATAAAACTCATCTAACTATTTTTACTTGCACACTATTATTCGTAGGGTTGATTCCATAAATCCTGATCGAGCTTCCAATCTCCTCCAACATCGTGCCAAATATGTGCGAATCGCCCACTGCCCAGCAACGCACCGGAATTGCGATCAACAACCTGATAATTGCCATGCACCAGCATCATGTCGTAGCCCTCAACACTATGAGTAACAGTCAAGACCGTCATGGGGCTTTCGACCTGAAAGTCATCTTCCCAAAATCCCTGAATTACCTCTTTGCCGATTAGCATGGGAGATCCATGTACATACAGATGTGCGTTGTCTGTATAAAGATCTGCCAGAGCGCCGCCGTCAAAAGAGTTGTATGCAGCTGTCCACCTGTCGGCTAAGGCCTGAATATCCTCCTGAGCAACAGCGGCAAAACTAACAACCCCCAAAGCAATGCTAACAACAGCGTTTAGAAATATTTTGGATTTCATTTTTTTCTCCTGTAGTTGATAACTACAGGATCTCTCTGATCAATCAGCCTCATATTGATCCGCGTCAAAAAACTTGCCGCCACTGCGGAAAACTTAAAGCGTTCGAGAGCTTAATTGATGGATATCAAGAATGCGGAGCAATGTCCAAAGCCCTAATAATTGTATGAAACGCAGGGGCCACCAGAATAGGGATTGCGCATTGATGAGCGGCAGCTCCGATTGAGTTCAGTGAGGATATAGCCAGATAGTTGCCGATCGCCGATGCGGTTGGTAAGTATTTCTAAAGCTCGCTGAAAGTGCTCTGGTTTGTTGACACTGATCATATAGGCGTCGCCCGTATAATCTCTCAAATCGCGCGGTGTATCGAATAGATCCATTGATATTTCGTTGGCGATAGGACGTCCGTTAAAGACATTTTTGGAATTCATCAGTGTCATGTGCTGTATAAAGTTTTCTGTATACGATCCATCTTCATAAAGCGTGCAGTCAATCTTTAGCGCTGCTGCGACTTCGAAAAAACCTTCATTTTCCTCCAATACGCTGGTGTAATTTCGAATACGGTAGAGATAAAAAGCGTTTGCGTAACCAGGGCCGCCATAGGCGCTACTCACCTTATATTGGCCCTCTTCTTCACCTTCATCTTCCGCCATCTTTGCCACGGGGATGAGCTCCAGAATTCTGCGGGCGACTTCGTCACTTTCAGCTAAATCCAAAGCAGATCCTGAGTCACGAGTTTGCCCACAGCTAGTGGCCAATGGGGCGGCCGTAAATTTATCTATCTGGTATTTGGGCTGCGGCAGGTCCGCTCGAGTTACTTTCCCAATACGCGTCAAATATTCAAGCTCATTGCGCGGAACATAGCCCTCCACGACCTGTCCGCTGCGAGTGCCGCGCAAAGTGATCAAACTTTGACTTGAGGAAACTATTCGATATGCCTCACCGCGAGCCACCAGCCAATCTGTCTCGAGGCTCGGCTGGCAGCCAATCTGTTTACACATGAGATAGTCGGAGTTGAATATCACTTGGTGGTCACCCACAGAACGCTGAAAACTTTCTTCGGAGATCGCTTCGGGGTGAATTATCACTTCGACGCCGTCCTGCGTCAGCGCCCTCTGATAGGCCTGCCCTGAGACGTATACCGGATCGGAATCTGACAAAAACAGGAAATAGCTCTCCGGGATAAAAGAAACAATTTTGTAGCCGTGCTCCGTTTCGGGCGGAGCCAGCGCCCAGGTCCGGTAAACCGCGTAGCGAGCGTCATCGAAGGTTTGCGCCTGTGACAAGCTGATACCCAAGCTGCCCCAGAGGCATGCCGCCAATAGGACCTTCACTAAAGTATCTGAAACTGAGTTCATATTTTTGTCCAATTACCAACCACACTGCCGATTTGAATTTTCAGCTTCCAAGTAGCTCATCAGCGGCTGAAAATAATTGACCACGGCGCTCGCGTCAATTTCTCTGGAGCCAGTAAATAGCTCTAGAGTATCTTGCCAAGGCTGGGATGATCCCAACTCCAACATGGCGTTAAGTTTTTCCCCAACTTCTTCTGAACCATAAAAGGAGCATCGGTGCAGTGGCCCTTCCCACCCAATCACATCACAAGCCGTTTGATAGAACTGAAACTGCAATACATGGGAGAGGAAATAGCGCATATAGGGCACATTGCTGGGTATATGGTATTTAGACCCCGGATCGAAGGCGTCATCGGGGCGCTCGCTTGGCGGACGGATACCTTGGTACTCTTCTCGCAGATCCCACCAGCCCTGATTGTAGGTTTCGGGGGTCAACTCGCCGGAAAAAACCTGCCAGCGCCATTTATCCATCAACAGGCCAAACGGCAAGAAACCAATTTTTGCGAGAGCCCGCTGCATTAGTAATTCGAGATCACCATCAGCTCCGGGCACTTCGTCTAACAATCCAATTTGCTGCAGATATTCAGGGGTAATAGAGAGCGCAACAAAATCGCCTATAGCTTCGTGAAAGCCATCATTAGCACCCTCACGAAATATCAGTGGTTGATCCTTGTAAGCGCGTTGGTAATAGCTATGGCCCAATTCATGGTGAATTGTCGAAAAATCTGCAGCATCAATATTGGTACACATCTTGATTCGAATATCTTCTTTGTTATCCAGATTCCAAGCCGATGCATGACAAACCACATCGCGATCTTCAGGTTTAACAATCAGAGATCGCTCCCAAAACGTTTGCGGTAGTGGATCAAAACCCAATGACGAAAAAAAGTTTTCTCCGGTCTCTACCATACCAATCTCGGTGTAGTCGCCAGCTAACAGAAGCGCATCAAGGTCGATAGTTGTAGAGGCGTTTAGCGTATCGGGTTTGACATCTTCGAATAGAGAATCCCAACTCTGTGCCCACATATTACCTAGTATGTCCGCACGAATTGGCTGATCCAAAGGCACCACATCGTCGCCATATTTTTCGTTTAGCTCGGCACGCACGTAGCAATGCAGCTCGTCGTAGAGAGGTTTCACTTGCCCCCACAACCGATCTGTCTCAGCAACAAAGGCATCGGCATCCATATCGTAGCCGGAGCGCCACATATGGCCGGTGTCCTCAAAACCCAATTCTCGAGCACCCTCATTGGCGATCGCTACCATCTCGGCATAGCTATCGCGCATTCCCTTGGTAGCTTCGCGCCACTTAGACCAAACCTCTTCAAGCTTGGCTGGATCATCGAGGTTGCGCATCAGCAATTCCGTTTGATCCTGTGGCACGGTTTCACCCTCAAACTCGATGGTGCCTTTCGAGTAGATCGACGTCAGTCCGGTATTAATCTCAGCAAGTCGCTCTGCCGCACCTTCTGTGGAGGGAGCGGGAATGGTGATGCCACGACTCAGCATATCCAGCATACGACGCTCATCAACGGATACCTCAGCAGCTTGGTAAAGCTTGGTGGCATTGGCCAGCTCAACCAATTTACGAGTGACTTCAGCGTCTACTTCGGCAACTCTGGCTTCTTTTTCGTCAGTTATATTGGTGTAGTAGTCCCAATTGATTAGCGCAGCTCGATTAAACAGCTCATCTAACTCAACCTCCGTTTGTTGAAGGAAGCTTTGCGCTTCTTCGACGAGTGATGCATTGACGACTGCTGCGGTTTGTTCTTGTTGACTGCATGCTGTCATCAGCAACAAAGAACTTAGTAACAAAATAGGGTTTAGAGGGTTGTTCATAAATCTGCCCGGCCTAGTGCCTAAACGCTCCTTGCGGTTAGTGAAACTATAAATATACTTTTTAGAATAGCTTAGATGCTAACGACCCTCCAGCCTAGTCTGACGCAATGGCAATTTGATAAATTTTGCTAAGTTCAGGGCGCACTAGCAACAAAGGAATAGAATGGGGATTCTTAAACGGGGGAAATTATGAACACAACAACCAATATCAAAAATTTTGGCCTTGCTGCTCTGCTGTGTGTATTAGCTCTGACGGGAATGCAACAGGCTGCGGCTCAAGAGCGCAATCCATTGGGCATGTCCCTATATGTAATAGTGACAACAAGGATTCCCGAACTGGCGGAGGAAGCGGCGAAATACATGCCAGCCCACCTCGCCCATCAAGATGAGCTGGAACGCCAGGGAATCATGTTTGGCGCAGGTTCTCTCCGCGCTGAAGATGCGGGCACTCCAGGAGGCCCACCAGTGCAGGGCTTGATTATTATTCGAGCAGATTCATTTGAACACGCACGGGAGATAGCAGACTCTGACCCTATGCATGCAATGGGCTTCCGAAATTACACTCTCAGTCTCTGGAGACTAAACGAAGGCACCTTTAATGTTCGCGTAAATTTTTCTGATCAAAGCGTCGAATTTAACTAATCAACGATACACATTGCGCACAAAAAAAAGAGGCCTATTGGCCTCTTTTTTGTATCTAACAAATTCGAACTAGTTATAGAGTCTAGGCATTGTCGGAGTCGCATCCCCTTCCCAAAGATAGCGCAATTCCCATTGCTGCCTCACCCCAATAGGCCATGGTAAAATTTGGATCTATGGATTGCGCTTTTTCGAATGAAGCCAGAGCATCAGCATATTCAAAGTTATGCATCTCGAGCAGGCCCAAAGTAAATGCTTTGTGTGCCTCTGGAGAACCCGTGGCTTCAAAATCAGTGGACCCGTATTGCTGCGCCTGACACAGGCCTATCGCGAATACGAATGTGATCGCAAAAATATTTTTTATAACTTTCATTTCCCGCCCCGATAAAACCCTAAAATATTCAGTGTTGCGAGTATAGCCCGATCTCACAACATCTCATTGATCAAAATCTAGCCAGGGCCGGCTGCTTCCATGGTCAACGAATCTTCGAGCGCCTCATAACTATGATCAACCCAAGCTGGCACAGTGACAACATCCCCTGCTTCCATAATAAACTCTTGGTCGCCACTTATCGCTTTAAGGCGGCCAGACATAACTGTTAACACCAACTCATTGGCATGATTGTGCGGAGTTGTCACAGTACCCTGGGGCCATTCCACATAGACGAGCCCGACTGTGGCCGCGCTAATTCTATATACCTCCCTACCATCAGCCATATTTCGCGCTCCAACATCTTCGAAACTTTGAACTGACATTTGAGGCTCGGTAATACCTTGCTGAGCAAAGGCAGCGACCGAGAAAAGTGGTGCTAGTAGCACGGCGATAAAAACCTGTCTGATTTTCATAATCTATTTCCCCATGAATTAGCGACTTACTTCGGCAGCACAATCGAAAAGCACCATTTGCCTGCCAGGCTGCCATAACCAGGCGCGCTCCAACTCAATTGGCCCTGTCAGATAGACGGGATCACTGGCAACGATTTTGTAGTTCAGACGACTGTCGTCTTCTGCCACCGAAAAAGTTTCCAGATAAGTCATTTGCTGTGACTGAGGAGTGCCGTAGGGGTCGAAGTAGGGCCAGTCTATATGAGTGGTTTCTACGGCGAGTGTATTGCCATCGCGAACGCCGGTGGAGAATCCCAGATTCGAATAGCTGGGTTCAGGCCGATCTTCTGTCAAATAGACAGTGCGTTTTAGATCGTATTCCTCAGTGTAGATAATAATCTGGTCGCCATTGTCGATGATTTGCATGGGAGTCGGATCAAACATATTGGATGCCAAGCCTGAACGGCAATCCAGCTCGGGGTTGTCCGTGGCAAAATCGTATCCAGCCGCCATCGCTGTAGCTTCCTCTGTAAACAGATGCGAATATTCACTTGGGCTTGGCCGTGGACCTGTGCGTTGCCCCCATACTCTAAACAAGCCGTCCGCTGTCGCCTCAGCCGCGCGAGCTTCTTCCGTAGTTGGACCACGACGAGCCGTGGATACCAGATCGTCCGACCAGAGGGCTGGACTGTTTCTTCCATTGACCAATTCTTGGCCGTTGGGAAGCAGCAAATTTTGCAGCCCTATTGAAGTGGGGTCGCGCATTGAAACGACACCCGCCGCTTTAACTCTGTCGCCAATCTGAACAAAGTTTTCGTCAATCCCCATGGAGTGGTAGCCGTTTAGGTTGCTACCCATCTCCAGTTCCCACTCCTGCTGCTCTCCTCGATTATTACTCACTGTAAGCATCAGTCGTGGATGAGGATTGCGCCAGAAAATTTGACTTATCTCCCCCTCCAGCCTGACCAGGTTTTCGGCGAGATACATCTCGGGATTGTTATTTGCCCCATGATGGGAAAAAGCACTTAGAGGAACCGCCAAAGAAAAAAGTAGTGCTATCAAATTAACGAATTTACCGAACGACGTGCTGCCCATGCTTCCCCCAAAGAAATGGATATCTTTAGAGTCTATTCAGTGGCCACCTAGCTTGTCTACCAAGGTCATCATTCCTTTACACAGAAATATTTACCTATTCCTACAATCCTATTGAACAATTGCCATCGATAATTCACTGCCGTTTTCTGAGACTCACCCGGCGATCTTCTCATTTTATTTAAGTTAGACCACTTAACCGGTCGCTGCTATATTCTGAACCGCCTTACAATTCACAGACGCTGTTTCATTCTATGTCTAGACGATGCTTTGGACTGATAATCGGTACCATATTCTTGCTGGGAAACAGCTTTCTGCAGGTAGCTCAGGCGCAGATCTTTAGTTCTTTTGCTCGATCCATGCCGCAGAACGATCCTCCGGCTACAGAGTTAATAATCGCGCGGCTCCATTTCGGTACAAATGGAGATATTAGGCATATGGGCTGGTCTCACAACTACCCCGGGTCTGATCGGGAGATAAATGGTTTTCTGCAAAGAAAAACCCTTATCGATGTTGAGGAATTCTCATATCGAATCGTTGAGCTGGGCAGCGAAGAGCTGTTTGATTTTCCGTTTGCCTATGTATCAGAACCCGGTGAAATGCTGCTATCGGAGGAGGAAGTTGTCTACCTTAGAGAGTACATCCTGCGAGGCGGTAGCATTATCATGGATGACTTTGACGGAACATGGCAATGGGATCAGATGGAATCCCAAGTTCGGAGAGCTTTTCCGGATCGGAGTTTTACACCCATAGCAGAGGATCATGTTCTATTCAGAGCCCATGAAACACTTGAAAACCTTCAGGCCATGTCTGCGTCGGTACCAGGTGGTGAAATAACTTATTACGGGCTCTATACCGATGAAGGTCGACTGGCCATTATGGCGGGACACAATAATGACCTAGCCAACTTTTGGGATTGGTACAGCGACGGCTCAATGCCACTTAAACCCTCAACAGATGCTTTTCGCCTTGGCACAAATGCGGTTATCTATTCAATGACGCACTGAGACGTAGCTCAACCGAACGGAGAATAACTGTTGCTAGTGATGTATCACTTCCGGCATGGGTTCCGGAGCACTGAAATAGTCAAAGCGGGTTGATTCCGTATGCCCACCTTCCACAGACATCAAGCCAATAAATACCAGTAGGCACAGCGGCGGCACCAGAATTGCCGTAATCAATGCCATTCTTTCCCACATCATATGCATGAATATGGCAACGATAAAGCCGGCCTTCAGAAACATAAAGGTAAGTATTAAGGTCCAGCGGAGGTAGCCCTGAAACTCCAAAATGTCGACCATGTAGGACATCGTACTTAGCACAAATAGTAGCAACCAGATCCAAAGGTAGATCGATATAGGATGCTGTTGATTATCTGAACCCGACATATCGCCCCCTTACCAAAGGTAGAAAAATGCGAAGATAAATACCCAAACCAAGTCCACGAAATGCCAATAAAGGCCAGCTATTTCAACAATTTCATAGCCCTTTTTCTCATAGTCACCGCGGGCAACCTTGAAAGCCACAATGGACAAATAAATAACGCCCGCCGTCACGTGCAATCCGTGAAACCCGGTAATCATGAAAAAGGTCGAACCAAATTGGGCAGCCCCCATAGGATTACCCAAGGGTCTTATACCTTCCTCCATAATTAGTTTGGTCCATTCAAAAGCCTGCATACCTACAAAGGATGCACCGAACACAGCGGTCGCGACCATGAGCCAAACCACTTTGCGACGGTCGCCTCGGTAAGCATAATTAACGGCCATCGCCATCGTGCCGCTACTGGTGATCAGTATGAAGGTCATGATGGCGATCAGGATCAGGGGTATGGAATGACCAAAAAGTGTCAGTGCAAATACTTCACTTGGGCTCGGCCAAGGCACAGGAGTGGATATGCGTACCGTCATATAGCCAATTAAAAAGCAGCTAAATATAAAGGTATCGCTGAGCAGAAATATCCACATCATGGCCTTACCCCAAGGCACCTGAAATACCTGCCGATCGTCGGCCCAATCGGCAACAACTCCAGCTCCGCCTTGCAACAGAGCCGGTTCCGCAGTAACTGTGCCCATGTTGTCCTCCATTATGTCGATACCAATAGAGCGAATAGAGCTAACCAAACCACCAACAGGTAATGCCAATACAAAGAGCAGAGCTCAACTGTAAGATTTAGAGATTCGACAGAAGCCCCGGTTTTGATCTTGATCAGGGTGCGCGCCCATACCACCAGTCCGCCAATCAAATGAAAGCCATGCACTGCGGTTAGCAAATAGAAAAACGCACTGGCCGGATTTATGAGCGAATATTGACCGGAGGCCTGCATTTGATCCCAAGCAACCAACTGCCCACCCAGAAAAGCCAGAGTTAACAACCCACCGCCGATCAGTGCCAGAAATAACTTGTCCTGATTCCCGAGAACAGCCAATCGCCGCGCCCACTGCATGGTGACGCTGCTGAGTATCAACAATCCAGTATTCAGCCACAGCAGATTTGGTTCCGTAACCGGGTGCCAATCACCACCGTGATGTGGGCTCATGCGCATGTTGTAGGCGGTAAAAAAGAGCAAGAACAGACTTGTTATAACGGCTAGCAAAAAATAAAAAGCAACCTTTGCAGCCGGTTGAGTGAAGGGCTCAATGCCCTCTAAATGCTCACCAGCGGGTTGCTGAACCCATGGTTTTACAGTCAATTTGCGGACTATTACTCCCCAGACCACTACAGCGATCAATAGGGCTATAGCTAGGGTAGATGGATTCAATGCTGATCCTCGCTCTGCTCCGGAGAGGGCTCATCTTTGCGCTCCGGATCCATCGACTCCGGTTCCATAGAATCATGGTCACCATGATGCGGCTCATTCTGCGGAGTGAAATCTGTCGGTGCGCCGGGAACGCTGTAATCGTATGCCCAGCGATGCACAACGGGCAATTCTGCTCCCCAGTTGCCGTGCTTGGGGGGAGTATCCGGTGTTTGCCATTCTAGAGTAGTAGCTTCCCATGGATTTCCATCAGCCTTCTCACCATGCTTCAAACTCCAGATGAGATTGAACAGAAATATCAGCTGAACAAAGCCAACGATAAGCGCGGCGACAGTAATACTTACATTAATGGATTGCACCGAATCGGGGAGAAAGTCTGTATTGCCATAAGCGAAGTAGCGGCGCGGCGCGCCGAGAATACCGATGTAATGCATGGGCAGATAGATGGAGTAGGTACCGAGCAGAGTCGTCCAGAAATGCCATTTCCCTAGAGTGGTATTCAGCATGCGTCCCGTAATTTTAGGGAACCAATGGTAGATAGCGCCAAACACAACCAGCACTGGCGACACACCCATGACCATATGGAAATGCCCCACCACGAAGTAGGTATCCGAAAGCGGTAGATCTACCGTCACATTACCTAGGAATAAACCGGTCAGGCCTCCGTGGGTAAAGGTAAATATAAATCCAATGGCGAAGAGCATGGGCACGGTAAAACGAATATTGCCGCGCCAGAGGGTAAGCACCCAGTTGTAAACCTTGATCGCTGTGGGTATGGCGATAATCAGCGTTGTAGTGGCGAAGAAAAATCCAAAATAGGGATTCATTCCGCTTACGTACATATGGTGCGCCCAAACGACAAAACTGAGGGCGCCGATAGCGACGATTGCCCAAACCATCATGCGGTAGCCAAAAATACTTTTGCGCGCATGAGTGCTGAGAATATCGGACACCATGCCAAAGGCTGGTAGCGCAACGATATAAACTTCCGGGTGACCAAAGAACCAGAATAAATGCTGAAATAGAATCGGACTGCCACCGCCATAAGCTGTGGTTTCACCTAATGACATAACAGCGGGCATAAAAAAACTGGTGCCCAGTGTTTTATCCAAAGTCATCATAATGGCGCTCACCAAAAGCGCCGGGAAAGCCAGTAAGCCAAGAATGGTGGCTGTGAATATGCCCCACACCGTCAGCGGCATGCGCATCAGGGTCATGCCCTTGCAGCGCGCCTGCAGTACCGTGGTGACGTAGTTCAGCCCGCCCATGGTAAAGGCAATGATAAAAACGCCGAGAGAGATCAGCATCAACAGAATGCCCCAGTCCGTGCCGGGCGTGCCCGGCATAATCGCCTGGGGCGGATAGAGCGTCCACCCTGCCCCGGTCGGCCCTCCCGGGACAAAGAAGGAAGCCACCAAAATAATTACGGAGAGCAGATACACCCAGTAACTGAGCATATTCAGATAAGGGAACACCATATCGCGGGTGCCGCACATCAAGGGAATAAGGTAATTGCCAAACCCCCCGAGAAAAAGAGCCGTCAGCAGATAAATCACCATAATCATGCCGTGCATGGTGACAAACTGAATATAGTTGCTGGGCGTGATAAAACTAAAGCTTTCAGGGAAGGCCAGCTGCAGGCGCATCATGCCTGAAAGCACCAAAGCAATTAGACCAACGGCTATAGCCGTCATCGCGTATTGGATGGCAATTACTTTATGGTCCTGACTCCAAATGTACTTGCTGATAAAAGTCTGCGGATCATGCAGATGGTGCTCATGATCAGACTCTGCAATCGAGGTATACGACATCAGTGAGTTTCTCCCAACAATACTGGTCTATTCATTTGGTGTCAGCGTGTTGATATAGGCAACCACATCAAGGATGGCCTGATCGTCAACAAGCATAAGTGAGAGCAACTCCATCTGGTTGCCGCCAAAATCTTGCGAGTGATAGCCGCGCAAGCCAGACTTAAAGTTCTGTAATTGCTTAACCATATACCAGTCACTCATGCCGGCCAGGCGCGGTCCATTTTGAGACCAGATACCCATGCCATCCTCTCCGTGACAGGCCTTACAACTAGCGTAGAGCCAACTTCCACGATCAATATCGCCCTCTATGGTTTGTGGTGCCGGGTTGTCTGGCAGGCTTTGCACGTGCGCAACGACGTTTCTCATTGCGCTGTCATCCGCCAAGGTCACCATCATCGCAGCCATTTGCGGACCAAAAATGTCACCCTCCGCGGCTCCACGAATACCTTCTTTGAAATTGCTCAGCTGTCGCTGCATATACCAGGCTGACTGCCCGGTAATTTTTGGTGAGCCAAGCTGCTCATTACCTTCACCTTGCAGCCCATGGCAGGCAGCACATACACCATAAAGTGCTTGGCCAACTATCGGATTGGTCGCCGCCAAATTGGTGGTTTCTTCATAGGTAGGTTGCTGCTCTTGCCAAGTTTGGAAGTCCTCTGCTTCATCCACTACAACTCTGCCGCGCATGGCAAAGTGAGCTAGTCCGCAGAGCTCTTCACACATGATCTCAAATTCGCCTGTGCGAGTTGGTTCGAACCAAAGGTATGTCACCATTCCGGGGACCATGTCCATTTTTACGCGCATCTGAGGCACCGTAAAATTGTGCAGAACATCTTTGGAACGCAATAAAACTTTTACCGGTTCATTCAGAGGTAGATGAAGCTCGCCGTCATTCACCAACAGATCGTCCGACCCATGTGGGTCTGACGGATCCATGCCAAAGGGGTTGTCGACATCCATAAATCTCACATCCGTCTTGCCAAAGATGCGGTCTTCTCCAGGCAACCGAAACGACCACCGCCATTGCTCAGCCACGGCCTCGATTTCGTGAGCATTGTCAGGCACGTTCACAAACATCCCCCAGACCAATAACCCGGGAGCGAGCATGGCAATAACGCCAACAGCGGTGAAAGCGGTTAATCCCCACTCTAGGCGTTTATTTTCAGGTTCGTAATGGGCTTCGCGATCCGCCCGATAACGATAACGGACACAGACATAGGCTAGAAATAAATTTACGGCGACAAAGACAAAGCCGGTAACCCAAAAGGTGATGTTGACAGTGTTGTCTATCTGAACCCAATTGGAAGCGATCGGGGTAAACCACCAAGGACTCAAAAAATGAAAGAGGAGTGAACCGATAACAAGAAGAACTATGACGACAGCAATTAGCATTGCGCCGCCCTTCTCGTCGATTTAGACAAGGTAAATGAATGTCCGCAAGACTGCATGCATGCGAAGCTATTTTTAAAAACCGACCAGTCATACTGCGGCTTGATCGGGAGCTGCCACACATTACGCATGAGCTTAATCCCCCTTTCCGGATATTAATTCCGGTTAATTTCACCGAGGATACTACAACAGGAATATCACCAGCTCCAAATTTGTGGGATTTGGTACTCAATAACACGCCATCTTAGGCAGCTGAAAACCGACGGAAATACGGAAGGCTAAAGACTACTTTTGGTTATCTCCTGTATTGTAAAAATAGCTCATCAGTAGAGTGCAACCTCCGGCAAGCTTCTCGCGCTATGTTCAATATAAGCAAAGAAAACAGATCCAGATCTCTCTCATACAAACCCAGAAGTTCGGATCCAGACAGAGAGAGAAGCTCGGTGTTGCCAACCGCATAGGTATTCGCAGAATGAGGCTGTATTCCAATTAGAGAAGTTTCGCCAAAACAACTACCAGGAACAAAAATTATTTCTGATAGCGGATGATTTGAGCGCTCAAAATCGAGTCGCACTTGCCCCGAAACAACCACATAGATATTGGAAGCGACATCTCCTTTGGCAAAAATCTGATCTCCGTCTAGGTGCAAACTTTTCTTCATCAGCGCCAATACTCTGTCCATCTGCTGTTCAGACAAGCCGCCGAATATGGCTATGCTGTCTAGCAACTCCGTCAGCCTTCCGGGTTCGATAAGCGTTTCAGGTTTTTCAGTCACCGAATTTTGCCTTAAGGTTGAATACAGACCATTTTACGACATGGTGATGGTTTCAAATACTATATATCGTTTCCTATAAAGTGCTTAAAAAAAACCGTCATCGGATTGGTTGGCAGGCTTTTCTGAAAAATGAAGAGTACTAAAATCAACCCGCTCCCATGCCTCCTGGAGGGCCCGCAGGTCCGGCTCCATCTTCATAGGGTCTCGGAAGAGTTGCTTCTTCCAGGCCATTCCACTCTGATCTGAGTTCCCAGGTTTGATACACACTATCGACGGCGTCGCATTCTTCAAAACTTACGTCTCTCATGATATGGAGGGGACTGCCGCCACCGCCCGGCAAGACAAAGTCGTCAACTGTCAAGCAAAGTTCTGGGCGCATTTCGGAGATAATTTTTCCGCTCTCACTTAGAACAAAGTCTTGGGTTGGACGATCATCACAGGTTTCGATAGAGACGAATGAGCCCGCGTTTGGCTCGTAAAGCGTCATACACAAATCGGGAAATCCTGACATTCTGAATTCGTTTGCCTCATATACGTTTTCAACAAAGAATCCCTGATCTAGGGCGACACCATTTCCTTCATAGGTGTAGCAAGTATGCCCATGCACACCGCCAATGGGTGCTGCATTTTGACGTGATCCGCGGAGATCCAGGCACCAACCTCTGTCTTCCTCTAATGGCGCAACCAGTTTTACTTCAGCGGAAGTTTGCGCATTTACAGTTGTCGCGTACAAAAGATATAGCGCTGCAATAAATACTTGTGTGTTTTTCATATTCGTTAAACCCTTTTTCTTAAACCCAAAGTAGTCTTGTAGACGCTGCTAAAGTTGCAGGATGTATGCGACCACATCAGCAATGGCTTGATCGCCAACGAGGATCTTTGACATAGCAGCCATTTGTTGCCCTGTCACATCATCCGGGTGTGCTCCCCGGATTCCGTCCCTGAAGTACATCAGTTGTCTCTCCATGTAGATGGCTGACAAATATCTTAGATTGCCGGCCCCCAAAGCTTCGTTTCCGCTGCCGTCCGCTCCATGACAAACCATACAGATGGAGTTGTAGGTCACAGCGCCAGCTTCAGCGTTACCTGTTATGGAAGAATCGAGGCCAGCATAGGGCGAGTCCCATGTAAAAGGCCTCGCTCCAACAGCATTTCGTGCCATGGGTAAGCCAGGTTCCAGTCCAGCGATGTATTCAGAGATACTGCGAATAGTGAAGTCGTTCCTAATCATAGGAGTACTTCCATGCATTACCTTGCCCGGAATATCCTCGTCGGAATAAGCGCGAAGGCCATTTCTATAATTGTAGATTTGCTTTTCTATATACCAAGCTTCCAAGCCAGCTAGAGCGGGCCCATCTCGGCGATCATTACCCTGAGCCTCCACTCCATGGCAGAAAGTGCAAGCGACGTACAACTCTTCGCCTGTGACCACTTCATTTAGACCTTCCAATTCGGTTTGCGCGACGGCGGTGCTGCCACAAAGGAATAGGAATGAAATCAGTATTAACCTTAACGGATACATAATTGTTCTCTTTTTATTATTGGAACTCAGCTCTGCACCTAAGCACAAAGAGATCCAAAGTATAAGCACCCTTGAACCATTCGACCATTGAGGGACTTTTGACTATTTGGTTAGTGTTGATTACCAATACTTCGAAGGAGGGCCATCGCGCTTGCATGCAGACGCCAACTGACAAAGTTTGTTTGGCGACATACAATCTTTGACCGATCTACCTCTGAGACTAACGATGTTCCTGAAAAGCTTTTGCATCACCCTCGGTTGTCTCGTCATGAGTGCTAGCTGGGCGCATCACAGCGATGGCATCTACGACCGTAGCCAACTCGTAGCTTTCAGCGCAAAAGTTGTTGGTTTCGAATTCAGGAATCCTCATGTCACTACCTTTGTGGAGGAAGAAGAGGGAGATCGTCGGCAATGGGAAATTGAGACAGGCTCTACTCCCATAATGCGTAGGAGTGGATGGTCTGAAGACACATTTGCTATAGGCGACATCGTTCAGGTAAGAGCTCACCCTTCGCGAACCGGCGAATTAAAAGCCATTCTAAATAGCATTCAATCTGCGGACGGAAATACCTGGATACAGGTGGAACAAGCCCCGGAGGTCACGGCGGCCGCCGAAAGCCTGGAGGGCGTTTGGCGCGGCGAACCTGCGACGGAGCTGAGCTTAGACAACGGCACTGTGCTATTCACCTCAGCAGGCATCGCGGCTGAGCGCGTTTATGAGGAGACAAGCCACTCTCAAAACTCGCGTTGCGAGCCGCTACCTCCTCCTTTCCTGAATTCGAACGCCCTCTACCTCACCGAAATCGAATTCACTGAAGAGGCTATATTCATGCGCAACGAATTTTTCGACGTCGAACGCACTGTGTATATGGATGGCCGATCTCACCCGACAGATGGCACGCGATCCGCTCAGGGGCATTCGATCGGATGGTGGGAGGAAGATGTGCTGGTGGTCGATACGCGACTATTGGCAGACCATCAAATCGGGGGCGCCTTTTTTGGTATTCCCTCAACCTCGGGAAAGCATGTCATCGAAAGATATTCACTTAGCCAAGACCGAAAGCGCGCCCTCGTTGATATCTGGTTTGAAGACCCGGAATACCTCACGGAACCCTTTGTTGGGCAAACCACACTAGTGTATTCGCCTGAACTGGAGCTCTATTCCTACGAGTGCATCCCGCAATAACGCGTGCGGTAAGTATCCGGCGAAGTTCAGAACCTATTTAGTTATTCGAATCCCGCTTATTCAGCACCCGCACCCATCCCCGCTCCGGGCTGACGCTGTCGGGTTGCACCTTCCTCGGGCTCAGGATAGTCGGCTAGTACCGCCTCTAGATCCTCTCCTGCTTCGATGCGCTCGGCCGCTTCAACAGCAGTCCTCTGACGAATTTCTTCGTGTACAGGGTAGTAGGTTCCATCGAGCTCAAAACCTGCAAGGGCCATTTTTGCGGAGCCATTGCGCGCTGCAAAGCCTGTCACAACAATCTCGTCACCCGCTTTGATAGCGTCTTCAGGATACTCGGCATTGCGCCAGAACATGATGGGGATCTCGATATCCCACTCCACACCCTCAGCATCCACAAGCAGCAATTTTGGGTGCGGCGAAACAAAGCGAAATGATTCAACCAGTCCTGGCAACTCCACTGGATTTCTGATGTCGTAAGGTGCGTATGAATGATGCGCCAGTGCTAATCCTGTCAATAATATCGAACCGGCACCTACCAATAGTCGACTA